>ERZ761602.2531-NODE-2531-length-28257-cov-4.712361_pt1 | contig 28257 bp, 32 predicted proteins | sample MGYA00512165_ERZ761602 | MGnify/ENA primary metagenome ERZ761602 (study PRJEB28899, sample SAMN02445085) | bioreactor sludge metagenome | biome: EBPR sludge; isolation source: Thorneside wastewater treatment plant | place: Australia: Brisbane, Thorneside...
GCGCCGGACTGTTAATCCGTAGGTCCCTGGTTCGAGCCCAGGTCGGGGAGCCAAAAAAACAAAAAGGCCCTGCAAATTTTTGCAGGGCCTTTTTCTTTTTGCTCGCGATGGGGCGGCAGTCGCGAAAGGGGTCAGAAAGCCAAAGCAGCGGCCCTTGCAGGCCGCCTGCCACCGGCGCCGATGGCAACCAGCGCCCTGCCGGTCCCGCGATGGTTCAAAACCGATCAGCCGCGGGTGATCTTGAGTACCTTGGCGCCGTGGTTGGTCCGTGCCTGGCCTTCGCTGCGTGGCGTGAAGGGCTTGCCGGTGTGCCCAGCCTTGGCCGGCGCAGGACGACCATGTGCCGGCTTGCGAGTACCCCAATCGCCGCTGCGCGGGGCGAAGCCATCACTGCGCCCCCCGGCGGCATGCTCACGGCGGCGGTCTGGCTGGCCTTCAAAACCCGAATCGGAGCGAAAGCCGTCGGCGCCTACCTGACGCGGGCCGCGGGCAAAGCGCTCGCTATCCGGACGCGGGCGCTTGTCGCGTGGTGCGCTGGCACGCTGTCCCCGGCCTTCGAATCCCGACTTGCCAAAGCGGCCGGCCGGTGCAGAGGCGGGAAAGCGCTGCGTCGGCTCCAAGCCCGGAATGACTTCGGCCTTGAAGTGCTGGTGGGTGAAGGTTTCGATGTCAAAGACCCGACGCCGGTCGCGAAACTCGGCAAACGAGACTGCCAGGCCGTCGCGACCCGCCCGTCCGGTGCGCCCAATGCGATGGGTGTAATCCTCCGCCTTCATCGGCAGGCCGAAGTTGAACACATGGGTGATCGTCGGTACGTCAATCCCGCGCGCCGCAACATCGGTGGCCACCAGGATCTGTACCTGGCCATTACGAAGCGCCATCAGGCGGCGATTGCGCAGGCCCTGGCTGAGGGCGCCATGCAGGGCCACGGCAGAGAAGCCTTCTTGCTGCAGGTCGCTGGCCAGGCCATCGCACTCGATCTGGGTGCTGGCAAACACAATCGCCTGGTCAATCGAGGCATCGCGCAGCCAGTGGTCCAGCATCTTGCGTTTGTGCGCTGCGTTGTCGGCCCAGAACAGCACCTGCTTGATGTTGGCGTGTTTCTCCTGCGGCGAGTCGATCTGCACTTTCTTCACCGCCGAACCGTTGTCGTGCATGACGCGCATGGCCAGTTGCTGGATGCGCGGCGCGAATGTTGCGCTGAACATCATGGTCTGCTGGCGCTGGCTGGTGAGCTGGTTGATTTCGGCCAGATCGTCCGAAAAGCCCAGGTCGAGCATGCGGTCGGCCTCGTCCACGACGAGAAATCGAACCTGGTCCAGCTTGATCTGCATCGAGCGCTGCAGGTCCAGCAATCGGCCCGGTGTGGCCACGACCAGATTGGCGTTCTGCAGCTTGGCAATCTGCAACTGGTACGGCATGCCGCCCACGATGTTGGCGATGCGCAGGCCACGGCAGTGTTTGACCAGTTCGATGGCGTCGTGCGCCACCTGCTGCGCCAGCTCGCGCGTGGGGCACAGCACCAGCGCGCCCGGTGTGGCGGCTTTGAAATGGCGCGGGTTGGTCGGGTCCTTGCGGCGCGGCCTCTTGGGCGCGGCTTCGCCACGCGCCAAGGCGTCCGCCGTCAGCCGCTCGAATTCGGCGCGCTCGCTGGCTTCCTCTTGGGCCAGCTGGCAGATCAAGGTGTGCAGCATGGGCAGCAGAAAGGCGGCGGTTTTCCCGCTGCCCGTCTGGCTGGACACCATGAGGTCGTTGTACCCATGGTGCTCGCCGTCGTCGGACGGCAGGGCCAACGGAATCGTGCGCTCCTGCACAGCGGTCGGTGCGGTATAGCCCAGATCGGCAACGGCCCGAACCAGTTCGGGCGCAAGGCCCAGGCGCACAAAACCGTTCGGCGCTGCTGGCGCCATGGGCAAGGTGCCAGCGGGAAGGGAAGAAATATCGGCAGGCGCAAAGTCGCCCTGCACGGCAAGCGTGTCGGTCATGGTAGAAAACCCCAGGCACGGGCCCGCATAGTCTGCGGGGACTCCGTCAATGGTTAAAAAACATCAACCATCAAACGGAGCTCGGTGCTGCTGGCAAGGCCGATGGGCCTGCCCAGTCGAGTGACTCTTATCGGTGAGTCAACAGTGTGAGGGGCGATGTACGAAGCACAGGTTACCCGGTGCAGCCTTGCATTATCGCACAAAGCGATTTTTCCTGCGGGTTAACCCGGGCCGTCTTCTGTCGCCGGGCCCGAAACCCGCAGAAACTGCGCCCGGTAATGGACCAGTTCCTCGATCGATTCCTGCACATCGGCCAACGCGGTGTGCTTCTGATGTTTCTTGAACGCGCTGAACACGTCAGGGCGCCAGCGTCGGGCAAGCTCCTTAAGAGTGCTGACGTCAACATTTCGGTAATGAAGAAAGGCCTCCAGTTTGGGCATATAGCGCACCAGGAAGCGCCGATCCTGCCCTATGCTGTTGCCGCACAGCGGTGAGGTGCCCTTGGGCACCAGAGGCTTCAGAAACTCCAGAATCCGGGCCTCCGCTTCGGCCTCGGTCACGGTAGAGGCTCGAACCTTGTCGATCAGTCCGCTGCGGCCGTGGGTGCCCTTGTTCCATGCGTCCATCGCGTTGAGAATGGACTCGGGCTGGTGTATCACCAGCACCGGGCCTTCCACCCGCGGCTCCAGGTCAGGACCTGTCACAACGACAGCGATTTCGATGAGACGTTCTTTTTCGGGGTCCAGACCGGTCATTTCACAGTCAATCCAGACCAGATTGAGGTCGGATTTGGCCAAGACCGGGGCAACGGAAGTACTTGTTTCGTTCATGCCGGGAATTGTCGTTTATCCAGGGCTGGTCTCCAGCTTTGAGCCTACACTCGCCACCCATGTCCGAATCCCTGTCTCCTTCCCTGCTGACCACTCTGGTTTTTGTGTTCTTTTTGCTGGCGGGTCTGTTTGCACAACTGTGGCTCAACACACGCCAGGTTCGGCATGTCGCGCACCACCGCGCCGCGGTTCCGGCACCCTTTGCCGGGCGCGTGACGCTGCAAGCCCATCAGAAGGCAGCCGACTACACCCTGGCGAAACTTCGATTCGGTCTGGTGGAAACCCTCTTGGGTACTGCGGTATTGGTTGCCTGGACACTGCTGGGTGGTCTTGACCTGCTCAATCAATTGCTACAGATGCTGCTGAGCGGCTGGTCGGGCCTGTCCCGCCAGATCGCCCTGGTGGCCGCTTTCGCCCTGATTTCCGCTCTGATCGGGTTGCCGGCCAGCCTGTATCAGACCTTTGTTCTGGAACAGCGGTACGGATTCAACCGGACTCCGTTCGCCCTGTGGGTCAGCGACCAGCTCAAGGGAGCGTTGCTCGGCGCCGGTTTGGGCCTGCCCCTTCTCGCCCTGGTACTCTGGTTGATGAACGCAGCCGGCAGCGCCTGGTGGCTATGGACCTGGCTGGTCTGGATGACGTTCAACCTGGTGTTGCTGGTGGTCTACCCGACCTTCATCGCGCCACTGTTCAACCGCTTCCAGCCCCTCGACAATGAGAGTCTGCGGGCCCGCGTGACCGCGCTGATGGCCCGCTGCGGCTTCAAGGCCAGTGGCTTCTACGTCATGGATGGAAGCCGCCGTAGCGCCCATGCCAACGCCTATTTCACCGGTTTCGGCGCGGCCCGCCGGGTAGTCTTCTTTGACACCTTGTTGCAACAGCTGTCACCCGCCGAGGTTGATGCCGTGCTGGCGCACGAGTTGGGCCACTTTCGCAGGCGCCATATCCCGCAGCGCATCGCCGCCGCGTTTGTCAGCAGTTTGCTGGGTCTGGCCTTGCTGGGGTGGCTTTCGACCCAAGTGTGGTTTTACACGGGGCTGGGTGTCACGCCCAATCTGAACGGAACGCCCAATGACGCGCTCGCTTTGCTTCTGTTCCTCATGGCAGCGCCGGTTTTCACGTTCTTTGTCAGTCCGATTTTTTCTGCGCTTTCGCGCCGCCATGAATTCGAGGCCGACGCTTTCGCCGTCACCCACACCAGCGGAGCCGACTTGGGCAGCGCTTTGCTCAAGCTCTACCAGGACAACGCGTCAACCTTGACACCGGATCCGTGGTACGTGCGCTTTTACTATTCGCATCCGCCCGCCGCGGAGCGACTGGCCCGCCTACGCGCCTGAAGGGACGGTTGTGACGCGAAAAGAGCCAATACCCAGCGTGAAAAGGTCACTTGACGCTATAGAAATAGAATCGCTTTTGCCGACTGCGCCCTTGTGGCAGCTCGACCGTTCAATGGAATTTCCGGCATTGCAGCGGGCGGTGGTTTTTGCCGCCGAAGCCCAGGCGGAAGCGTTCCTGCGCGCCCTGGAGACGCTGGCAAACCGTCTCGATCATCATCCGCAAGCACGTATCGACGGAGCCATCTGCACCGTGCGCTGGTGGACCCATCAGCCGCCGGGACTCTCGCAGCTGGACTTCGAATGCGCCCGCCAGACCGACCGGCTTGTGAACGCTGAACCGTCATGAGCCGTGGTGACCGTCAGGCGATGTTCGTGTCAGACCCACGGGAGACCGGCCTGGGGGTAGCCGCGTATGGTCGCCATTGCCTGGTCGAAACGCCGAGCGGACACCGCGTTGTCTGCCACCCACGGGGGAAAAAGAACCTGGTCGTTGTCGGCGACCGCGTGCTTTGGCAAGCCACACACGATGAAGGGACGATCGAGTCCATTGAGCCCAGGCGCAACCTTTTCTACCGGCAAGACGAAGTGCGAACCAAGTCATTCGCAGCAAATCTCGATCAGGTCATCATTTTGCTGGCCGCACGGCCTGTGTTCTCCGAGATGCAACTGGCCCGGGCACTGGTTGCAGCCGAAGCCCAAAACATCCAGCCCATCATTGTCCTGAACAAGCGGGACCTGGCGGAGCCGTTCGAGCTGGCCTGGAACCGCCTTGCGCCCTACCGCGAGATCGGGTACGCAGTGATCCCCATGTCCGTGCTGTCCACAGACGACGCCGGAATGGCGGAGCTGGCACCCCGCATTGATAGAAAGGTCACTCTTGTGCTGGGCCCTTCCGGTGTCGGCAAGAGCACATTGATCAACCGCCTTGTGCCCGCTGCGGGGGCACTGACCGCCGAAATTTCGCACGCGCTCAACTCGGGCAAGCACACCACCACCAGCACGACCTGGTACTGGATCGATTCCGGGCGGAGCACGGCACTCATCGACTCCCCCGGCTTTCAGGAATTCGGGCTGCAGCATATCGATCCGACGGCGCTCGCGGGTCTGATGCCGGATGTCCGTGCGCTGGCATCCCAATGCCGCTACTACAACTGCACGCACCTTCATGAACCCGGTTGTGGCGTGCGGGCGGCACTGGATGACCCCGGCCCCGAGGGCAGCAATCGTCATCTTGATGCACGCCGCTACCGGATCTACGCCGAACTGTTTGCTGAGCTGGCCCGCCCACGTTATTGACAGCGGAGGTCTGATCGCTTTATCCGAGCAGACTTCCCAATGTCAGGATGCCCAGTAGAACCATCCACATCACGACAGTTCGCCAGACCAACCCCACCACCTGAGCCAGGTGCTCCGTTACCGGCTCACGAAGCGCCCGATCCGGGACCGTCGCCGCCAGGCGGGACATGTCGAAAGGCCCCGTCTCGGTCAATGGCGCCAGCGGCTGGCCAGCCAGAGCGATGCCCAGCGCCCCCGACGTTGCTGCAATGATCAGGCCATCGGTGTCCTGTGGCTCTGCAGCGCTATGCGCACGCCAGGCGTCAATGGCGTCTTCGAAACTGCCCACCACGGCAAACCCCAGGGCGGTAAATCGGGCCGGAAGCCAGTCAAGAACATGCCAAAACTGTGCTGCCGCCGTGCGCAGACCGTCACTGACAGCCTGGCCGGCCTGCCGCGCCCGATGCTTCCAATAGCGTGGAGCAAATTCGGCCACACGATATAAAACGGCACCCGCCGGCCCGAACCCCAGCAATGCCAGACAGGCATAGCAGGCAAGCACACCGAACACGTGTCGATGGGCGGCGAGCACGGAATACCGAATGACATGGCGAACGATTTCGTTGCGGGGCAACTGCGACACATCCACTCGTTGCCACCGAGCGAGCAACTGGCGGGCCAATCCTTCATCCCCGGAAAGCAAGGCGTCCCGAAGGCCAGTGAAATGGTGACTGAAGTGACGAAACCCCAGCGTGTAGTACAGCAACACGGTGGTCCACAGCATGGCAGCGGGCCACCCGATCGCAGCAAGCAGCAGCCAATGCACGCCCGCTGCCACCGCGGTGGGACCTCCGACGGCGAGCGCCATGACAAACCAACCGTGGGAACGACTGCCTGTATCGAAATTGCGCGTCGCGACGGCCACCCAGCGACGAACGACCCCATGGATCAGATTGCCCCGTCCAACGGGACGAATCTGCTCGATCAGCAACGCAAACAGAATTGCGAAAAAACTCATTGGGGAATGATAGCGACCCTGGATTCGAAGCTTCGGCCGGCGCCCGTCATGCCACAAGAAAGCGGTACAGGTTTCGCAGCATCCCGGCGGTCGCACCCCAGACGAACCGCTCCACCCTCTCGCCACCGGGAAGACGTTGCTCATAGGGAATCGATAGCCATTCGCGCCGATCACCCTGCCATTCGACCACGTGATGGCGATGGTTCGATGGATTCATCAGAAAATCCAAGGGGATCTCAAACACCGAAGATACTTCATGCGGATTCGGCCTGAGCGCAAATCCCTCCCGCACCAGTGCGACCACCGGGGTGACAAGGTAAGCGGAGCCGGTTTGGTAGACCGGCAAGGTACCCAGAACGTCGACAAATTCGGCAGCAAGACCAACCTCCTCCCAAGCCTCGCGCAAAGCCGCATCGGCCATGCTGGCGTCGGTTTCATCGACCTTGCCGCCCGGAAAGGCTATTTGCCCGGAATGGCTGGACAGATGGGTGGTTCTTTCAGTCAACAGCACATTCGGCAGCCCTTTGCCATCTCTGGCCAGGACGATTGGGATGAGGACCGCGGCTTCCGCGGGCGCCCGGTCGGAGAAGGGCCGCTCACGCACGAACTCCGGACTCCATGGAGGCGGTCCTGCAAATCGTTGCCGAAGCGCATCTTCCGTCAAAGCCCAGGCCGGAACGGTCGGCAAATGGCGGTCGACCCCGACAACCGGGACCGCCTTGGGGTCAAACGATGGCAAATGACGGACTGCTCTGTGTTCCATGGAGGTTCTGCGGTAGGCCGCATCAGGCAAAGAAAAAAGCCGCCAGGCGCATTGCGACTGGCGGCTTCAACCCGATGCTGGGCAAGGAATCAGGCCTGTGCGGGCTTGCTTCGCTGGGGGAGCTTTTCCTTGATACGGGCCGACTTGCCACTACGATCGCGCAGGTAGTAGAGCTTGGCGCGGCGGACATCGCCGCGCCGCTTGACTTCAATGCTGGCAATCAGGGGGCTGTACGTCTGAAACGTACGTTCCACACCTTCGCCGTTGGAGATTTTCCGAACGGTAAAGCCGCTGTTGAGGCCGCGATTGCGCTTGGCAATCACCACGCCTTCGTAGGCCTGCACCCGCTTGCGGTTGCCTTCAACGACATTGACGCTCACGATGACGGTGTCACCGGGCGAGAATTCAGGAATGCTCTTGCCAAGGCGGGCAATCTCTTCCTGTTCAAGGGTCTGGATCAGATTCATGGGGTCCTCAATCGATCATGCACGCGCTACGCTAGGGGCGGCGAAGCAGCCATTCATGGCTGTTCCTGGAATTGCCGCGGCCGGCAGAGGATCGCAAAGCTTTGCATTATAACAAGCCCCGAAAGGGCTGGATGGCTACCCAAGGCCTTGGAGATAGCGCTCATCCCCTGCGCTGAGCCGCCCCGCCGCTCGCGCGGCCTCAATCAGTTCAGGTCTTCGCGAATGCGTCAGCAACAGTCGTTGCTGTCGGCGCCATACCGCGATCTGCTCGTGGTGACCCGACAGCAAAACCGCCGGCACACATGCCTCGCGCCAACGCTCTGGCCGTGTGAAATGGGGGCAATCGAGCAAGCCGTCGACCGCAGGGTTGAAACTGTCTTGCGCGTGACTGTTCTCGTCACCGAGCACGCCCGGCTGCAAACGTGCGACCGCATCAATGAGCGCCATCGCAGCCAACTCTCCTCCCGAAAGAACGAAGTCGCCCAGGCTGACCTGCACGTCGACAAAGCGATCAATGAACCGTTGGTCTATTCCCTCGTACCGTCCGCACAGCAAAATGGCCCCACGGCTGTGCGCCCAACGCGCCACCTCGGCATGACGGAGCACGTCACCGGCCGGAGAAAAAAGCACCACCGGGGCAGAATCTGTCCGATCGGCACGGACGCGCTCCAGGCACAAGTACAGCGGCTCAGCCAACATGACCATTCCCGGCCCGCCGCCAAACGGGCGGTCATCAATGCGCCGATAAGGTCCTTCAGCGAAGTCCCTCGGATTCCACAGCCGCACGTCGACCGAACGGGACTCGTACGCCCGGCGGGTTACGCCGCAGCGTAGAAATGGTTCCCACATTTCGGGAAACAAGGTCAGGACGTCAAAACGCATCGAGGACTCTGCGGAAGTGGGTCGGGAAGGCGCTCTGACCAGGCACCTTCAGAAATCGGGTTGCCAATCCACGACGATCCGACGCCCCGCCAGATCCACCGAATCGACAAAGGCCGAAACAAAGGGAATCAAGCGCTCCATCATTTGACCGTTTTCCGCCGCATGGAGGACCAGCACGGTTTGGGGGCCCGTGGCGAGCAAATCCTTGACTTCGCCCAGGCAAACGCCTTCGCGGTTGACGACCGCAAGTCCTATCAGGTCAACCCAATAGAACTCATCCGGACCTGGCTTGGGAAACGCAGAACGGGAGATGAAGATTCGGCATCCTCGCAAAGCCTCGGCGGCTCCTCGTTCGGCAATTGCCTCTGAACTGGCCACCAGATTGCCACCGTGCTCACGCACCTGCGCAATCACCATTTCGCGGGCACCTGCAAACGCCGGAGACCCACGCTCTGAAGCCCGCAAGAACCAGCGGCGGGACGAAAAAAGCGCCTCTGCAGAGGCGCTGTGGGCTTGAACCTTGAACCAGCCTTTGACGCCCCAAGCGTCCAGAATTCGCCCCACCTCCACCGCATCCGCCGGCATTTCGGCGGGGCGGTGAAAATCGACCGGCTCAGCCAAGCGGATCAGGCTGCCTTGGCAGCGGCATGCTTGATGAGACGTTCTACCGTGGGAGAAGGCTGGGCGCCGACACCGCGCCAGTACGTCAGGCGATCCTGTGCAATGCGAAGGCCTTCTTCCCCTTCGACTGCCGTCGGATTGTAGAAACCGATACGCTCGATGAAACGCCCGTCGCGACGGACTCGTTTGTCGGCCACGACAATATTGAAGAAGGGACGGCCTTTGGCGCCGCCACGAGCGAGACGAATGACAACCATGATTTATCCTGTGGGTGGAAGTGAGTTTTTCTCAGCGTTTGAGACACGCGACATGGCCACCCGGCCAGCGACACACTGAAAACCGAGCATTATAACCCCCCAATCTATGCTGATGATTCGACCCAGCGGTGACGGCGATGTGCCGGCGATCACCGAAATCTACGCCCACCATGTCTGCCACGGTACCGGGACCTTCGAAATTGATCCACCCTCGCTCATCGACATGCGGACCCGCCGCGAAGATGTACTTTCCAAAGGACTGCCATGGCTGGTCGCGGAAGACGCAGGACAGGTCGTTGGCTATGCCTACTGCAACTGGTTCAAGCCGCGACCGGCCTATCGGTATTCCGCAGAAGATTCCATCTATCTTGCCCCGAACGTCAACGGGAAAGGTCTGGGTCGCCTGCTACTGGCTGAGTTGTGCGCTCAGGCTCAACGCGCAGGCATTCGCAAACTCATTGCTGTGATCGGAGATTCGTCAAATGCCGGCTCGATCGGAGTTCACCGAACGGTTGGCTTCCGTGACGTCGGTGTCCTGCGCGCCTGCGGCTGGAAATTCGATCGCTGGCTTGATGTGGTGCTGATGGAGAAGGCACTTGGCCCGGGCGACTCCACACCTCCGGGGGCTTGAACATCATGAAAAGCAAGACCATTGCAGCCTGGTTGACCTTTTTCGGCGGTCCGCTCGGCCTACATCGTTTCTATCTGTTCGGACTGTCCGACCTCATTGGCTGGCTACTTCCGATTCCTACCGCGCTTGGCCTTTATGGCGTCACCCGTGTGCAGCAGTTCGGCCTGGACGATCAGCTCAGCTGGATACTGATTCCCCTGCTCGGCTTTGTGATCGCGGGTTGCGCGCTGAATGCAATCATCTACGGTCTCATGACAAGCGAAGGTTGGAACCGCCGTTTCAACCCGACAGCGGCTGCGGATGCACCGGCGGGAAACACCAGCTGGCTCACCGTGGGTGCGATCGTCGCATCGCTTCTTATCGGGACCACCATCCTGATGGGCAGCATCGTCTACGGGTTCCAACGGTACTTCGAATACCAGATTGAGGAAGCCCGCAGGATTTCACAGTAGCGGGCGTGTCGGAGGAAACCGACGCCCAGAGAATGTCTGAGCCGCGCCGGAACCGCCAGGCGTCGCGTTGGCAGACCCCGGCGCCGGCAAAACCTGTACTGGTTCGCTCAGAGGAGACGCTGGATGGTCTGCGCCTCGACTGCAAGGAGGGCATCCGGCGCGACCCGATCTGGCGCAATTTCAGCCATCGGCACCAACACAAAAGCGCGAGCATTCATGCGAGGATGGGGAACGGTGAGTGACGGACTCTGAATAGTCGCCGATCCGTAGACCAGCAAATCCAGATCCAGAGTGCGCGGCGCGTTCGGGTAAGGCCGCACGCGCCCCGCCTTTTGCTCAACGGACTGAAGATGCCGCAGAAGGTCAGGGGCAGCAAGACCGGTTTCCAGCATCGCAACGGCATTCACAAAATCAGGGCCGCCGGCGTCAACTGGCGCCGTACGATAGAACCCCGAATGCCTCACCAGCCGTGACAACGGCAGTCGGCGCAGTTCATCCAGTGCGGCGCGCAATTGGCCTATCGAATCGCCCAGATTGGAACCCAGCCCGACGTACGCGTCGACAGGATTCGCGCACCCGGGACGACCGATCAGGATCCCTCCGGCGGTACGGAAGGATCGCCTCCCGTACGACGGCGCCTGCGCCGACGTTTACGGACGGGCGTTGCGCCTTCTGGTTCGGATCCTGTTTCAGAAGACATGGGCAAGCGCGAAGGCATTTCGTCGGCAAGTGGCGAAGAACCCGCCTCGCGGGCCTTCGTTTCGCCGGAGCCGCCTCGCGTATCGCGAACCCGGCGGGGCTTGCGTCCGTTCGAATCCCGAATCTGCTGGATCAAGTCTTCGCGCACTGAGTCATCGCCGACGCTGAATTCCTGCCACCAGTCGGCCAGGGCAACATCAACCTCACCGACGTCCGCGCGCAAACGCAGAAAGTCGAAGCCAGCCCGAAAACGTGGCTGCTCGACCAAGCTGTACGGCGTTGTGCCGATTCGCCGGTCAAAGCGCAACTGCATCATCCAGATTTCCCGCATGTCGGCACCGAGTCTGCCGCGTCCACTGACATCGCCGATACGTTCGTCAAAGACGACATCAATCGCCGATTGCATGGCCGGGTGGGTGTGTTCGCCCGCAGAAAACTCGGGGCAACGGGTTTGCCCTCGCCGACCCGCCGGTCGGTGTCGGACAGCGCTGCCGCGATAAACGGATGCGCTGAGCGCTCCACAATCAGATCGAGCAAAGGGTACACGCCCTGCCCCAGTCCGAGTGCCTGCAACTGCGCCACACTGCCGACACCATGGCCGGTTTGAAGGAGCTTGAGCATTTCGTCAAACAAGCGGCTTTGCGGCACGTCGGACAGGAGGCCGCGCATGGAGACCAGCGGCTTGGCCGATCGCGGCTCCAGTCGGAAGCCGAGCGGCGCCAGCTTCGCAGCGAACCGGACTGCCCGCAAGATGCGCACCGGATCCTCCCGGTACCGGGCGACCGGGTCACCGATCAGACGCAAAAGCCTGCCCGCCGAATCATCGATACCCCGGTGGTAATCCACCAGGATCTGCGACTCTGGCTCGTAGTAGAGCGCGTTGACGGTGAAGTCCCGTCGTGTCGCATCTTCATCCTGAGGGCCCCAGACATTGTCACGAAGCACCCGCCCGGAGGTGTCGACGGCATGCTGCATGCCGGCCAGTGCTTGTTTGCCCGTTTTCTCGTTTCCAGTCACTGCTTCGGCGGCGGCCGCGTCCATATAGGCCCGGAAGGTGGAAACTTCAATCACCTCATGGTCGCGCCCGCGGCCGAAAACGACATGAACAATCCGAAAGCGCCGCCCGATGATGAACGCTCGCCTAAACAAAGACTTGACCTGCTCCGGTGTTGCGTTGGTTGCGACATCGAAGTCTTTCGGGCGAAGTCCGAGCAACAGGTCCCGAACGGCCCCACCGACGACATAGGCCTCATACCCTGCCTGGCGCAATGTACGAGTGACCGTAACCGCACGTTCGTCAACCAGTTCGGGATTGATCCGGTGAACGCTCGGCGGTATTTCGACACGGCGCCCGAAATCAGGCTTACGAGACCGCCCGGAGGGCTTGCCGAGCAGCTTGTCGATGAGTTTTTTGATCATGTGTTCTTTCGATACTGCCCATTCTCGCAGCGCGTTGGCGGCAGAGGCCGCGTCGGAGAACGCTGCTTCAATTGCCAAATAGATCCAGGACCCGCCATCCCCGAGCCTGAGCTATTTCGCGCAGCGCGGGCGCCGGATTGGTGGCCACCGCGGTGTCAACCTTCTCAAGCAAAGGCAGATCATTGGTGGAGTCGGAGTAAAAAGTGCTGGAAACGTCTGACCAGCCGAGCCCACGTTGAGCCAGCCACTGCCCAACCCGGTCGACTTTGCCACCCCGAAACGATGCAATGCCCTGGATCTCCCCGGTGAACCAGCCGCTTGGGTCCCGCTCCAGTTCCACCGCAATCAGATGATCGACGCCGAAAGCATCCGCAATCGGCCGCGTAATGAACTCGTTGGTCGCCGTCACGATCACCAGTTCATCGCCCGCGTTGCGATGAGATTGCACCAGTTCGAGTGCCTGCGGCTTGATGGCCGGAAAAATGACCTCCCGCATGAACGCCTCATGAGCCCGTGCAGCGGCCTGAGCGCCCCGACTCCGGATCGGTCCGGTAGCGAACCGTATGTACTCATGAACATCCAGCACCCCGGCCTGGTACTGCGCGAAGAATTCGTCGTTCATGCGGCGAAACTCGACCGGGTCAGTCCAGCCGATTCGGGTTGTGAATTCTCCCCATGAGTGGTCTGAATCAATCGGGAGCAAGGTGTAATCCAGGTCAAACAAAACCAGATTCATTCACTCTCCAGCATCGCCCTGAGCAAGGGCAGGGTCACGTTACGCTTGTTTTGCAGTGCGAAGCGATCGAGCCGATCCAGCAGCGCCATCAAACTGCCGAGATCCCGGGGAAACCGACCCAGTATGTAGTCAATAACCTCGTCCGCAAGAAATATCCCGCGGGCATCGGCGGCTTTTCGCAATACCGCCCGACGCTCCGACTCCGAAGGGGGATGCAACTGGAAAACATGGCCCCAACCCAGCCGGGAACGAAGATCGTCGCGCAAGGCCAGATCGGCCGGTGGCATCGCGCCACAGGCCAACACCCAACGGGCTTCTCCCGAAGACGGCGACAACGCATTGACAAACCAGTTGAATGCCACCTGCTGCCCGGTGGAATCCAGACGATCGACATCGTCCATCAGGACAGCACCCCACGAATCATCGAACTCTCCGGCGTCCGACGCGGTAGCATCCAACCAGCCTACCCGCACGCCGCGGTCGGTCAATGCGTGACGAACGGCTTTCAGCAGGTGCGTTTTTCCGCTGCCCGATCCACCCCACAGGTAGGTTGGAACAGGTGATCGGGTCGGACTGCCGACCCATAAACGCAAGTGGGCAAGAACGGCTTCATTTTCGCCCGGTGCGAAGCTGTTCAGGGTCGACTCCACGCCCAGGCCGATGTCCAGTATGAGCTGCTTCATGGAATGTCCACTCACCCGCTGCTGCGGCCCCGGTAAAGTGGGCTGGCGCGATAGGTCGACTCCAGCCGGCGCAAGGCAACCAGCAATACGGCGCTGACCGGCAATGCGATGAGGACACCGACGAAACCGAACAGCTGACCGAAAGCGAGGAGCATGAAAATCACCGCCAGCGGGTGCAGTCCGATACGGTCACCCAGAAGGCGCGGGGTCAGGTACAGACTTTCCATGACTTGCCCCAGACCATAGACAACGGCCACCATCAGCACCGCCTTGACTGCGGCGAACTGCAACAGACCCGACAAAAAGGCAAGGACCAGTCCAATACCGAAGCCCACATAAGGTACGAATATCGCCAGACCGGTAAACACACCGATCGGCAAGGACAGATCCAAACCGAACAGCGCGAGAAAGAGGCTGTAGTAGACCGCAAGCACCAGCATCACGAGCAGTTGGCCGCGCAAGTACTGCCCGAGCACAGCGTCAGCCTCGTCCATGAAGCTGTCGTAGGCAGGCCGAACTGCAGGGGGCACCAGTTCCACGATTCGTCGGACGAAGGCGTCCCAATCAAGCAAAAGGTAAAACAGGACCACCGGAATCAGCACCGCATTGCCAACAATGGCAAGCGCCACGCTGCCGCCGAGTTTCAGCGAAGTAAGAACCGAGCCAAGGGCATCCTCGACATTGGCGTTGAGGTACTTCAGAACAAACGCCTTGAGGCTGTCCACGTCCAGGGCGAAGCCGATACCCATTTGGGCCAGCGCCGGCTGTAGCGCTGCATTCATCCGATCCAGAAGGAGCGGCACCTGTTCGCGCATCAGCGGTATCTCTTTGGCCAGTATAGGCACCAGCATCAGAAGCAAGCCTGTCAGCGCCAGCAGAAACAGGGTCTCGACCAGCAGCACCCCGACAACCCGCGGCATTCTGCCCCCCAATACCCCATCGATCCAGTTGACCACGGGGTTGAGTGCATAGGCCAGTACGGCAGCCACCACAAAAGGCGTCAGCACCGGCCCCAGCCACCAAAGCAGCAGGCCGCACAGGGCGGCAATTGCAAGCCAGGCAAAGGCCCGCTTCTGGGTGGCGGTGAACTGCATGCGACTGATGTGGGGGCGAGGGCAAACCCTTAGAATGAGGCACGAATTCTAGACGCCCGGCCCTTCGCCGGACCGAAAACACACGCCACCCCGCACGCTTGCGGCTACACGATGACCCTGAATCCCCTCTCCTACAAAGACGCCGGTGTCGATATTGACGCCGGTGACGCCCTGGTGGAACGCATCAAACCGCTGGCCCGGCGGACCATGCGCGAAGGCGTTCTGGCCGGCATCGGTGGCTTTGGGGCGCTCTTTGAGGTACCCAAACGCTACCGCGAACCGGTTCTTGTGAGTGGAACTGACGGTGTTGGCACGAAACTCAAGCTTGCATTCGACTGGGGCCTGCACGACACCGTGGGTATCGATCTCGTGGCAATGAGTGTCAACGATGTGCTGGTTCAGGGTGCCGAGCCGCTGTTCTTTCTGGACTACTTCGCCTGTGGAAAGCTCGACGTTGACACCGCTGCCGCCGTCGTGGGGGGTATCGCACGTGGCTGCGAGCTATCGGGATGTGCCCTGATCGGCGGGGAAACGGCCGAAATGCCGGGCATGTACCCGCCGGGCGAATACGACCTCGCCGGATTCGCCGTGGGCGCGGTGGAGAAATCCGAAATCCTTACGGGTGCCGGCGTCCGCCCGGGTGATGTCGTGCTGGGCTTGTCATCCAGTGGCGTCCACTCGAACGGGTTCTCTCTCGTGCGTCGCTGTATCGAACGTGCCGGCGACAAATGCCCCATGGAGCTCGACGGCAAGCCGTTCCGACAGGCGATCATGGAGCCGACCCGCTTGTACGTCCGCTCCATTCTGCGGGCGTTGGAACGCCACAACCGCGTCAGCGGCACGCCCCCCGCGATCAAGGCGCTGGCGCACATCACCGGCGGCGGGTTGCTGGAAAACATCCCACGAGTCCTGCCCGAAGGCCTGTCCGCTCACCTTCGCCACGGAAGCTGGCCGCGCAGCGAACTGTTTGCCTGGCTGCAACGCACGGCCGCCATTGATGACCGGGAGATGAACCGTACATTCAACAACGGTATCGGGATGATCCTTGTTGTGGACCCGGACGCGGCTCAGGACTGCGCAGCCACCCTGCGCGCCGAAGGGGAGTCGGTCCATGTGATCGGCAGCATTCAACCGCGCGCCGGCCGAGACGCCGTGATCATCGATTGACCCGCCCAAAACGTCGGTGGACCGGCATTCCGATACTATTATTTTAATAGCGTACAACGACCTTTTTACGCTGGGTATCGGCAGAAAACGACCCAAAAAGAACGAAAACAACCCCTGGGGCGGCATTGCGCCAGTCGCAACAGCCGCGGTGGCGGGTGCGATACCCTCAGCGGCGCAGGAACTGCCGCAGCCGCACGCCTGCAGCCAACAGCGCACCCGCATAGAGGGCCATCGCGGCGACGACGACGGCCGCCATCAGGCCGATCCGCTGCCATGGCTGCCCGCGCAGTCCAACCCAGTCCCATTTGCCCGCGGTCCACAGCAAAAACACCGTCAACAACGCGCAGGCGGCAAAAACCTGTGCGGAGAAAACCAGCCAGCCGGGCCGTGGCTGGTAGCTGCCACGACGGTAAAGGCCCACGCCCAGCCAGGCGGCGTTGATCAATGCCCCCAGGCCAATCGATAGCGTCAGCGCGGCATGTTGCAGATGAGGCACCAGCAGCCAGTTGAAAACCTGCGTCAGCACCAGCACAACCAGCGCAATTTTCACAGGGGTGCGCGTATCCATCTGGGCAAAATATCCCGGCGCCAGAACCTTGATGGCAATCAGGCCGAGCAGCCCGGCACCCCACCCCTTGAGCGCCAGAGCGGTCTGGGTAACGTCCCGAGCCGTAAATGCTCCATAGTGAAACAGTGTAGAAACCAAGGGCGTTGCAAACGTCAGCAAAGCCACCGCACACGGCGCCGCCAGCAATACGACAAGACGCAACCCCCAGTCCAGCAGGTCAGAGTATTGGACGGCATCTGCCGCGGCCCGTGCAGCCGCCAACTGGGGCATCAGGACTACCCCAAGGGCAACCCCCAGCATTGCAGTGGGGAACTCCATCAGCCGGTCGGCATAGGTAATCCAGCTCACACTACCCGCCGCCAGGTGCGAAGCGATCTGGGTATTGACGATCAGCGATAGCTGGGCAACACCGACCCCCAGCAAAGCCGGCGCCATGAGCGACAGCACACGCCGTGTGCCCGAGTCGGCAACCGCGCGCCGCAGCCCGCCGATAGCCAGCGTCGGTCGCGGCAATACGCCCAGTTTCAACAAAGCCGGAATCTGGAGCCCCAACTGCAGTACCCCGCCCAGCATGACGCCAGCCGCGAGCGCGTAGATGGGCTCGATTCCCCAGCGGAGAAACAGCGGTGCGCCCAGCCATGCCGCACCAATCATGGCCAGATTCAGCAGGACTGGTGTCGCCGCCGGCACGGCAAATCGACGCCAGGTGTTCAGAATTCCGGCAGACAGCGCCACCAGGGACATGAACGCGATGTAGGGAAACATCCAACGCGTCATGAACACCGCCGCCTCGAAGCCACGCGGGTCGGTTTTGAGTCCACTGGCCATCAGCCACACGAGTACCGGGGCACCCGCCACACCGATCACACACAAACACAGCAAAGCCGCCGACAGGATCGACGCTACGTGATTGACCAATTGCCGTGTTGCCTCGTCACCGTGCTCGGCCCGGGTTGCCGCCAGAGCCGGCACAAACGCCTGGCTGAACGCGCCTTCGGCAAAAAACCGCCGAAACAGATTGGGTATCCGAAACGCGACGTTGAACGCGTCCGTCATGGCACTGGCCCCGAATGCGGAGGCAATCAGGAGTTCCCGCGCAAGCCCGGTCACACGCGAAGCGAGCGTCCAGAGCGAAACGGTCGAGGCGGATTTGAGCAGTGACACCGTCCAAGTGTAGCCCGCTACTTGAGCCTGCCCGGCGCTCAGGTTCGTCCCGGATCAGAAAAGCTATAATGTTCGGCTTTGCTGACAACATCCACAGACACTAGGAATCTGAATAATGGCATCTGGAAAACCGAAGAAAAAGAACCCGCGCCTCGCGTCGGGCCGCAAACGCGTCCGCCAGGACGTCAAGATCAATGCAGCAAACAGTTCGCTGCGCTCACGTTACCGCACCGCGGTCAAGAACGTGGAAAAAGCCGTGCTGGCAGGTGACAAAGCCAAAGCCACCGAGCTTTTCGGGAAAATGCAGGCGGTCGTCGACACGGTCGCCGACAAGGGCATCTTCCACAAGAACAAAGCCGCTCGCGACAAGAGCCGCCTCTCCGCCAAGGTCAAAGCCTTGGCTGTAGCCTGATCACCCCAGGCTTCAATCGCCCGTGGCCGAACCGGCCACGCCGTTTGTAACGGGTGCGCTGTCAGCAAAAAAAGAAAAACCGCCTTCTCGGCGGTTTTTTCTTTGGTTGGGCGACAAGCCCGCTTCAAACCGAGGCCGGCGGCGAACTTTCGGGCACCAGACACGCCTCGACCGTCTGAAGCTGGTTGTCTCTGGCAAAGTTCATGACGAAATCCCAGGCCATTGGCTCATGCGCCTGCAGATCGCTGTGCACCACCACGCATTTGACGCTACCCAGTGTCGTCGGCACACACCATGGCGAGTAACCCAAATGACTTCCGGGGCGTGCCCCGCCGGGACGAAACTGACTCATGACACCCGCCAGCCGCTCAGCCCAATCGCTAGGCCGAAACGTACGCCCGTCCAGCGTGATCCCCTGGATAAAGACCTGTCTGGCGGTGAGAGAGCCCATCAAATGTCTGGTCGGTTGGATGGAATGCGCAGAACCTGAAACGACATGTTGCGCCGCACAATCATTCTATCTTATATAAGACTTGCGGCACGCCGGAAGCATCAGTGTCATGCACCATATTCACGAAACCGGCACGCTCAAAGGCCTAAAATCGCCCTTGGCTGGCCCGAAAACCGGGCCGCTTGCCTTTTGACTGGAGCCCCGAATGACTACCGTGATCGAAGCCGCCTCTCCGCACACCATGAACACCTATGGCCGTCTGCCTATCGCTCTCAGCCATGGGCAGGGGTGCCGGGTGTGGGACGTCAACGGCAAGTCGTACCTTGACGCATTGGCCGGGATAGCGGTCAACACGCTGGGGCACAACCACCCGAAACTGGTCCCCGCGCTTCAGGATCAGGTGGCGAAGCTGATTCATAGCTGCAACTATTACCACGTTCCTCACGCCGAGACTCTGGCCGCGAAACTCGTCGAGTTGTCGTCCATGACCAACGTGTTTTTTTGCTCTACCGGCCTGGAAGCCAACGAAGCCGCATTGAAGCTGGCGCGCAAGTTCGGCCATGACAAGGGCATCGAACGCCCTGAAATTGTGGTCTACGAAAAGGCCTTCCACGGCCGCTCGATCGCCACACTGAGCGCCACCGGAAACGAAAAAGTCCAAAAAGGCTTCGGACCCCTGGTGGAGGGGTTTATCCGGGTGCCTCTGAATGACATCGCGGCGCTGAAGAAGGCAACTGAAGGAAATCCGAATGTGGTTGCGGTTTTCTTCGAAACCATACAGGGTGAAGGGGGTGTCAACCCCATGCGGGCCGAGTACCTGCGGCAGATCCGGCAATTGTGTGACGAACGCGACTGGTTGCTCATGATCGACGAGGTCCAATGTGGCATGGGAAGGACCGGGAAATGGTTCGCCCACCAATGGGCGGGTATTGTTCCGGACGTCATGCCGCTGGCGAAAGGGCTGGGGTCGGGCGTGCCGGTGGGTGCCGTAGTGGCGGGGCCCCGGGCGGCCCATATTTTCCAGCCGGGCAATCACGGCACGACTTTTGGCGGCAACCCCCTTGCGATGCGCGCTGGCGTTGAGACCATTCGCATCATGGAAGAAGACGGCTTGATCGCCAACGCGGCGGCCGTGGGCGCGCAGCTGCGCGCCTTGCTCGACGCCCGTTTGGGCAAAGTTTCCGGCGTTCGCGAAATCCGGGGCCAGGGCCTGATGCTGGGAATCGAACTGGACCGGCCCTGTGCCGCCCTGACCCTGCGGGCGGCGCAGGCTGGCCTGCTGATCAGCGTCACGGCCGACTCGGTCATCCGGCTGGTTCCACCGCTGATCATGACCAGCACCGAAGCCCAGGAAGTCGTCGACATTCTGGCGCCCCTGGTCTGCGAGTTTCTTGCCGAAGGTAACCCTGCGCCATGAGCATTCGTCACTATCTGAAGTTCAACGACCTGTCGGTGCGGGAATACGGTTACCTGCTCGAACGCTCCGCTCTCATCAAACGGAAATTCAAACAATACGAAAAGCACCACCCTCTGGTTGACCGCACCCTGGCGATGATCTTCGAGAAGGCCAGCACGCGCACCCGCGTGAGCTTCGAGGCGGGCATGTACCAGATGGGTGGCTCTGTGGTGCACCTGACCACCGGTGACAGCCAGCTCGGCCGTGCCGAACCCATCGAAGACAGCGCGCGGGTCATCAGCCGCATGGTCGATATCGTGATGATTCGCACCTTTGGTCAGGACAAGATCGAGAAATTTGCCCAGTTCTCTCGCGTACCGGTCATCAATGGCCTGACCAACGAGTACCACCCCTGCCAGATCCTCGCTGACCTGTTCACTCTGACCGAATACCGCCCGGCTCCTGGCGGCAATCCGCTGGACGCCATCAAAGGCAAAGTGGTCGCTTGGGTCGGCGACGGCAACAACATGGCCAACACCTGGCTGCAAGCGGCCGAACTGCTGGACTTCACCGTCCATGTGAGCACGCCCAGCGGCTACGAAGTCGATGCCCAACTCGCCGGGATATCCAACCCTGGCTGCTACCGGGTCTTCAGTGACCCCAAGGCAGCTTGCCAGGGCGCCGACCTGGTGACGACGGACGTGTGGACAAGCATGGGCTACGAAGCCGAGAACGAGGTGCGCCGCGCCGCCTTCAGGCAATGGTGTGTGGACACCGAGTTGATGGCCGTGGCCAAGCCCGACGCGCTGTTCATGCATTGCCTTCCGGCCCACCGCGGCGAGGAGGTGACAGCAGAAGTCATCGATGGCCCGCAGAGCGTGGTGTGGGACGAAGCCGAAAACCGGATGCATGTCCAGAAAGCCCTAATGGAGTACCTGCTGCTGGGCCAGGTGGCCTGATTGACTCCGTGAACGTCTGCATCACCTGCGGCGCCTGCTGCGCGAGCTTCCGCGTGGACTTCTCGGTGTTCGAGACCGAGTCGGAAGGTGGCAGCGTACCTGACGGCCTTTGGGTTTCGATCTCTGAGGGCATTGCCCGCCTTCGCGGCACTGACTACGGTCGACCACGCTGCGCCGCATTGTGCGGCTCCGTCGGTGTGAGGGCGACCTGTGGCATCTACGAGTGGCGCCCCAGCCCCTGTCGCGAGTTTCCGGAAGGTGGGGAAGCCTGCGGGCAGGCCCGCCGCCGCCACGGACTGGCCGCACTCTGACCATCATGTCCGCCTGCATGACCTGCGGAGCCTGCTGCGCGGCCTACCGCGTGGAGTTCTCGGTGTACCAACTCGACGATGCCGGTGGCAGTGTCCCCGCCGTCTTCACCGAAACCGTGAACGGCAGTACCTGCCGCATGCGGGGAACCGGCGAAGTACCCATCCGCTGTGTCGCCCTCACAGGCACCGTCGGCGATTCGGTCGCATGCACGATCTACCACCATCGCCCTGCGCCATGTCACGAGTTGCAGGTAGGCAGCTATGCGTGCGAGAAGGCCCGTACCCGCCACGGACTCCCCGATGTCGGGCCCGAGCCCAACCGTTGAATCGGCCTCGTATGCACGCCCTGCTTGCCGCTATCGCCAACGCCACCATGCCGCCGGAGGCACGACGAGTGTTCCACGGACGTGGCGGCCTGTTTCCTGGCAGCGAAGCCTGGACCCTGGATGCCTTTCCACCGGTCTGGGTGGTTACCAGATTCGGGCCTGTGACGGCCGAAGAACAGGCCGCGCTGACCGATGCCCTGCGCAGGCGCCACGACCAAACGGCTCCGGGCGAGCCGCTGAACGCGGTATTGCAGACCCGATTTGCAGGGCGCAGCGAGACGACAGTGCTTGCCGGTGGCGTACCCGAGTCACACGTCGTGACCGAGGACAACACCTTCTACCGTATCAGCCTGCTGCGTGGCCAGAACCACGGCCTTTTCCTGGACATGGCGGAAGGCCGGCGCTGGGTGCGAGCCCATAGCCGGAACGCCAAGGTGCTCAACCTCTTTTCCTACACCTGCGCATTTTCGGTAGCCGCGATGCAAGGCGGCGCCCGGGAAGTGGTCAATGTCGACATGGCCCGTGCCGCCTTGGTCACTGGCCAGCAGAACCACCGGATCAACGGCTTCGACAGCGGCGCGAGGTTTCTGGCGCATGATTTGTTCAATTCCTGGGGCAAGGTCGCGCGCATCGGGCCTTACGACCTTGTCATTGCCGACCCGCCAAGCTACCAGAAAGGCAGCTTCGTGGCGAACAAGGATTGGCCGCGCCTGGTGCGCCGGCTTCCGGACCTGATGCGCCCCGGCGCTCACGCCCTGCTTTGCATGAACGCACCCGAAATTCCCGAGCAGTTCCTGCGCGATCTGCTGACTAAGGAGGCACCGGGGTTGGAGGTTCTGCAGCGTCTGGACAATCCGGCCGCGTTCGCCGACGTGTCACCAGACCGGGCACTCAAGGTGTTGGTAGCCCGCCTGCCGAACTTGGGCTGAGCGGGAGTTGCTTGACGCCTGAAGTATTTTTTCGCGGCGTTGGAAATTACCGACACCACGGCATTTTCGGCGGTGCTAACTTTGCCCGACCATGAAAAAGCTCTGGGACATATCCCCGCCCATCCATGCCCAGTCGCCGGTGTTCCCGGGCGACACCGCCTATTCTCAGCACTGGGTCGCCACGATCGGGCCGGGCTGCCCGGTCAACGTCAGTGCCATCACGCTCAGCCCCCACGTGGGCGCCCATGCTGACGGACCGCTGCATTACGACCCGGACGGCGCAGCCATCGGCACGGTAGACCTTCAGTCATTCATCGGACCCTGCCGTGTCATTCACGCCATCGCCTGCGGGCCACTGATAAGGCCGCAACACCTGGTCCATGCGATGACCGGGCTGCCCCCGCGCGTACTGGTGCGCGCCTACGACCGTATGCCACAGGACCGATTCGACACCGCCCTGCCCGCTTTCGCGCCCGAGACCATCACCATGCTGGCCGACCGTGGCGTCGTGCTGATTGGTTTCGACAGCGCAAGTGTCGACCCTGCCGATAGCAAGACTCTGGACAGCCACCAGGTGCTGCGCCGGCGTGGCCTGCGCGTGCTGGAGAACTTGTTGCTCGACAAGGTGCCCGAGGGCGACTACGAGCTGATCGCCCTGCCCCTGAAACTGACGACCGCCGATGCCAGTCCGGTACGCGCCGTGCTGCGTGAACTCTGAACCCGAGGAGACAAATCCCATGACAACACTGGCTGACTGCCTGCACAGGGACGCCATTGACCCCCTGCGCGGGTTGCGCAACAAGTTCGACCTTCCGGAAAACCTCATTTACCTTGACGGCAACTCTTTGGGCGTGATGCCGCGTAGCGCCCCCGGACGCATCGCCCAGGTCGTCACACAAGAGTGGGGCTCCGACCTCATTCAAAGCTGGAACAAGCACGGCTGGTTCCAGATGCCGGGCAAGGTGGGCGACAAGATTGCGCGCCTGATCGGCGCCGGCCCTGGCGAGGTGGTCGCGACCGACAGCACCTCGGTCAACCTGTTCAAGGTGCTCAACGCAGCCATGAACATCGCCGCCACCGATGCGCCGCAGCGCAAACGCATCGTGAGCGAGCGCAGCAATTTCCCGACCGACCTCTACATCGCCGAGGCGCTGTGCAAGCAGCACGGCCTGGAACTGGTGCTGGTCGAGCCCGAGGCGATCGCCGCGTCGCTGACCGCCGAGGTTGCGATCCTGATGCTGACCCATGTGAACTACCGCACCGGCGCCATGCACGACATGGCGGCCGTAACCGCCGCCGCCCATGCGGAAGGCATTCTGACCGTGTGGGATCTCGCGCACAGTGCTGGCGCAGTGCCAGTGAACCTGACAGCCACCAAGGCGGACTTCGCCGTCGGCTGTGGCTACAAATATCTCAACGGTGGCCCGGGTGCGCCTGCCTTCGTTTGGGTCAATCCGCATCACGCAGACCGCTTCTGGCAGCCACTGGCCGGCTGGTGGGGCCATGTTGCGCCTTTCGCCTTCACGCCCGATTACCAGCCCGCGCCGGGCATCGCACGCTACCAGTGTGGCACGCAGCCCGTCATCAGCCTGGCCGCACTGGAATGTGGAGTCGACACCGTGCTCGATGCCGCGCCGCTGGGTGGCATGGAGGCACTGCGGGCCAAGTCGCTCGCACTGACTGACCTGTTCATTCAACTGGTGGAAGAGCGCTGCGAAGGACATGATCTGGGACTGGCGACACCGCGCGTGCACGCATTGCGCGGTTCGCAGGTCAGCCTCACCCGCAACCAGGGCGCCTATGCGATCGTGCAGGCGCTCATCGCGCGTGGCGTGATCGGCGATTACCGGGCGGGTGACGGCGAATGTCACAAAGACATCCTGCGCTTCGGCTTCACGCCCCTGTACATCGGCTTTGCCGATGTGTGGAACGCTGTCGAACAGCTGAAGCAGGTGCTCGAATCGGGCGAGTGGCGCCGCCCCGAGTTCAACCAGAAACATGCCGTGACCTGAGGAGCGTCCATGACCTGCCCCTATACCGCCCCGGCGTCCCGTTCGGACACCGAAACCATCGTGCGCGACGAAAAGGCCCGCCTCGATTTCAGCCGCGACATGAGTTACGGCGACTACCTGCAGCTGGACTCCATCCTGAACGCGCAGAAGCCGCTGTCGCCCGCGCACGACGAGATGCTGTTCATCGTCCAGCATCAGACCAGCGAGTTGTGGATGAAACTGATGCTGCATGAACTGCAGGCAGCGATCGGCAACATCGCGGCAGACCGACTCAACCCCGCATTCAAACAGATGGCCCGCGTCTCCAAGATCATGGAACAGCTGGTCCACGCCTGGGACGTGCTGGCCACCATGACACCGCCGGAATACAGCGCCATCCGGCCCTATCTGGGCCATTCCAGCGGATTCCAGAGCTTCCAGTACCGCTGCATCGAATTCGCCATGGGCAACAAGAACGCCGCCATGCTGCTGCCCCACGCCCACAACCCCGAACGGGCAGCAATGGTCCAGGCCGCCTATGAAGCACCGTCCCTGTATGACGAATGCCTGCGCCTGCTGGCACGGCGGGGCATCGCGGTGCCGGCCTCGCATCTGGAACGAGACTGGACCCTGCCGTACCAGTCCGATGACGGCGTAGAGCAAGCCTGGCTGACGGTGTACCGAGATCCGGACCGCCATTGGGCGCTCTACCAGCTCGGAGAAGAATTGACGGACCTGGAGGATGCTTTCCGCCTGTGGCGCTTCCGCCACCTGACGACGGTGGAGCGGGTGATCGGGGTCAAACGCGGAACGGGCGGCACTGGTGGCGTCAGCTACTTGCGCAAAATGCTGGATGTGGTGCTTTTCCCCGAGATCTGGCGTCTGCGAACCAATTTATAGGCAAAACAGGTCAGTACCCAGCGTAAATTAGTCGCTTTTAGCTATCATTAATATAGCGATGACTACGAGGCGGTATAACCGCGGTAAAGCCAAGGGACGTCGAGAACCCAACGACCGAACGCAGCAATTGTCCAGTCGCGGCCCCACTTCATCGGACCGCGGGCGTGAAAAATTCGCCCGTTTCGGGCCGAGCGGGCCTGTACGCGAGCACATCGCTGCCAGCGCCGCTTGGCGTAGGCTTCCAATGCAGAGGGAACGTCGCCCGGGGCCGCCTCCAGAGATTGCGCCAGAACCGCCGCATCTTCGATGGCCATGCCGGCCCCTTGAGCAAGATACGGCCGCATGGGATGCGCCGCATCACCCAACAGGGCCACCCGACCCAAGGCCATTTCTTGCGCAGAGCCGACTGGGGGACGATCGCACAAAGCCCAAAGGCGCCACGCCGGAACGGCGGCGATCAACTGCCTCAGGGGAGCGCAGGCCGAAAACAGTGCCGCCTGCAGGTCTGCCGCATTGGCCCCGTGGTCCCAATGGTCCAGGTCCTGGTCAATGCGCCCATGCACAACCGCCACGACGTTCAGCATGCGCCCTGCCTTCACCGGGTACTGCACCACATGGAAACGGGGACCGAGCCAAGAAGTGACATGCTGGCTGCGCAGTGAAGCGGGTAGGTCAGACTGCGCCACCAGCGCCCGATAAGCCAGATGCCCGGAGAAGCGTGGCGTACCGTCCCCCAGCATCACCTCACGGACTCGGCTCCACAGCCCGTCGGCACCGATCAGCGCATCTGCGCTGTACTGCATCCCCGTGATGGTGGACCCCACAACCCGATCTCCGGCCAATTCAAAACTGCTGATCCAGTTCGACAGATGAATCCTCGTGGATGTTGTGTCCTGCAAAGCCTGCAACAAAAGCGAGTGCATGTCGGCGCGGTGAATCGTGGCGTATCGCGCTCCGTATCTCCGAACCACCGACTCACCCAGATCCAGTCGGCCAAGCTCGCGGCCATTGAGGGCATCCCGGATCGCCAGATGAGGAGGAAAGGCCGCAAAACGCTCCAAGGCACCGGTCAAGCCCCACCCCTCCAACACGCGCACCACATTGGGGCCAAGCTGAATTCCCGCGCCGACCTCACCAAAAGCATCGGACCTTTCATGAAGATCGACCACCCAGCCCACCCGCGCGCAGGCCAACGCCGCAGCCATTCCGCCAATACCGCCACCCGCAATCAGTAGTTCCCTGCTCATAGGCGCGATTGTGCGAGTGCTGAGGCCCTTTGCGAACACAGCATGTTTGATTCGGCGCAAGGGTTGCGCACAATGATCAAATCGGGCCAAAAAAAAGCCCTTCGATCAACGAAGGGCCTTCAGATTTGGGGTGGCTGATGGGACTCGAACCCACGACGACCAGAATCACAATCTGGGACTCTACCAACTGAGCTACAGCCACCGAAGCCTGAAATTATACCCTCAGTACATTCACTTCGCGGTCTTGGAACCAGCTTCTTCAACCGTTCGGACGGCTGGCTTGGCCGCCAGAATCTGGACTTTGTATCGTTCCTTGAGCAAGTTGTAATAGGCCTTTCCCTCCAGCCCAGCCCACAACTGTGCATACTGCCGGGTTTCCTGACGAAGTGCCTCGGCGTCCGGTGTCGGCCGGGGAATCACCTTGTTGACACGGACAACCGCGTAGCCCTTTTCGCCCAGATCGATTCCCAGCCATCCTGGCAGTCTGGCCGGGTCCGCTTTGAGCGCCGCCTCCAACACCTCCGGTGGCAGATTCCCGGTCTGATCCCGAGAAACGACCACCGCGGCCGGGAGTCCGCCGGTTTCTTCATCCTTTGCACGCCACTTCGCGAGTTGGGCCTCGCCCTCCTGGCGCGCAAGCTCGGCACCCTTTTCAATCAGGAAAGCAGCCCGAACCTGGTCCTTGACCTCGGCAAACGGACGAGTCTTCGCTGGTTGGTACTTCAGAATCCGGCCAGAAACAAGCTGATTGGACGCGGTCTCGACGGCCTCGGTATTGCGCTTTTTATCCACAGACTCGGCTGAAAACAGCGCCGCGAGGAATTTCTGATTTGTCAAAGGGCCCGCCGCTCCCGCGACGCCCGCCCTCGTTACGCCGTTTGCCGTACGAATCTCCAGCTTCAGGCGTTCAGCAACCGGCTTGAGACTGTCGGACTGCTCATAGACACCGTTGCTGAACGCCTCGGCGGACTCCTGGAACTTGCGTTGGGCTTGTTGCTTGCGGACCTGCTCCTCCAACTCCGCCTTCATTTCATTGAAGCCTCTGGTCTGAGGCGCTTTGATATCGGTAAGTCGGATGATGTGATAGCCGTACTCGGTCTCAACCACAGAGCTGAATTCGCCCTTTTTCAGCGCAAAAGCCGCATCTTCAAAAGGCTTGACCATGGCGCCTCGTACGAAAAAGTCAAGATCACCGCCTTTGCCGGCAGAACCGGGGTCCTGGGAGTTTTTCCGTGCCAGTTCTGCAAAAGTGTCGGGTGCCTTTCGGGCCTGGGCGAGCAATTCCTC
>ERZ761602.2532-NODE-2532-length-28256-cov-10.550229_pt1 | contig 28256 bp, 22 predicted proteins | sample MGYA00512165_ERZ761602 | MGnify/ENA primary metagenome ERZ761602 (study PRJEB28899, sample SAMN02445085) | bioreactor sludge metagenome | biome: EBPR sludge; isolation source: Thorneside wastewater treatment plant | place: Australia: Brisbane, Thorneside...
TACTGCGTTCGGGACGCAGGAGTCGGAGGTTCGAATCCTCTCGCCCCGACCAACATTTTCACCGCGGCCCTTGCGGTCTTCGCTGCACGGTTGGTCCGTCGCGGCAGCGTGTGATCCCCTTGTGACAAGCCGCAATCCTCCTCGCGGTGACCGTGATTGTGGCGGCGCGCGCCATAATGCGAGATGATCGTTCGCTGCTGCGGGTCTTCGCTTCTCAATGACGAAATATCTACTGCTAATCGGGCTGGCCTGGGTCGTCTGGTGGTTCTGGCGAAAGTCGCGCATATCCCCACGCACTGGCGCGGACAGACATGACACAGTGCAGCGCGAAGCCGAACGCATGGTGGCGTGCACCCGCTGTGGCGTCAATCAGCCGGTGAGCGAGAGTATCCTCGTCAGGGGCCGCTATTACTGTTGCGCGGCCCATCTCGACGATAGCGCGTCCAACGACGCCTGAGCGGCCCGGCGTGAGCACCGCGATGGTCGGCGTCGAGCATTTTTCCGAGACGCACTGGAAGTCGCTACGCTACTTCAACCTCTACCGCTGCGTCGTCGCCACGCTGCTCTTCACGTCGGTCTTGCTCTACCCCTCGGCTTTTCCCATCCTCAGTCCGAACCAGAGTCTGCAGCATGTGGCCTTGGCCAGCGCGTACCTGTTGAGCACGGCGTTGGCAGTGATCCTGGCGTTTCGCCATCGGCAGCATGCCACCATCCAGTTGACGGCCAGCGTGCTGGTCGATGTGCTGGTAATGACACTCCTGATCCATATCGGCGGTGGTCTGGATAGTGGTCTGGGCTCGATGCTGCTGGTGACGCTGGCCGGCGCCGGCCTGGTCGGGCAGGGGCGCCTGGTGTTGTTCTACGCGGCAATGGCGACCCTGGCAGTGCTTTTCGAGCACTCCTACCGGGCTTTGCAGGACAATGTCGATGTGGCCGGGTTTTTTCACGCCGGCCTGTTCAGTGCCGGCTTCTTCGCGGTTGCGATCTCGGCGCGCTTGCTGGCTCGCCGGGTAATCGCCAACGAGGCCCTGGCGCTGCAGCGTGGGGTCGATCTGAAGAACCAGACGCTGATCAGTCAGCGGGTTATCGAGGAAATGCAGGACGGTGTGGTGGTCCTGCGCCGCGATGGTCGGGTCAAGCAGAGCAACCCGCGCGCCAGGCAGGTGCTGGGCCTTGAGAGCAACCGCGAGGATTTGTTGGCCGAATATTCGCCCGAACTGGCGCTCGGTTTTGTCGAGTGGTGTCGGATCGGTAGCGACGAGGTGGTGCTGGTGCGCGTTCCGGCGAGTGGCATGCAGCTGCGAGCCCGGTTTGCGCCGACCGAGAGTTCGGAAAGTGATGTGCTGGTCTTTCTTGAAGATCTGGGCCGCGTGCAGGAGCAGGCGCAACAGCTGAAGCTGGCTGCACTCGGGCGCCTGACGGCCAATATTGCGCACGAAATCCGTAATCCACTGTCCGCGATCAGCCACGCTGGTGAACTGCTGCGTGAGGAACGGCGCGGCGAGGTGTACGAGCGCTTGCTGCGCATCATGCTGGATAATACTAGGAGGCTCGAGCGTATCGTCAGCGATGTCCTGGAGCTCGGGCGCCGCGATCGTACTTATCGGGAACTGATCAACCTGCGTGAGACTTTGCCATTGTTGATCGAGGAATATTTGGCCAAGGAGGAACTGCCGGCTGATGTGGTGCGAATTGAGTTGTCGGGCGTCGCGGCCATTTGTTTCGATCGCTCGCATTTCCATCAGGTGCTGGGAAATCTTCTCGGCAACGCGCTGCGTCATTCGCAGCGCGTTGCCGGCAGTGTGCGTCTGTTTGTTTGTGACGGAAAAGCGGACACGCAGGTGGAATTGCATGTGATTGACGACGGTGAGGGGATTGGCGAGGCGCAGCGCGAACACATCTTCGAGCCGTTCTTCACCACGCAGCATCGCGGGACCGGTCTGGGTCTCTACATCGCACGCGAGTTATGTGATGCGAACGGCGCGCTACTCGAACTGCTCGCGTCCGGGCCGGGTGCCGATTTTCGTTTGCTGGGGAGGTCTTCAGGGTGTCAGTAGTCAAGACGGAGCGCCGTCCGCGCGGCGAGTTGGCGAGAGTGCTGGTGGTCGACGACGAGGCCGACATTCGTGAATTGCTCGACCTGACGGTGGCACGTATGGGCTTGTCCGCAGACTGTGCGGCAAGCGTCGCCGAGGCGCGGGTGTTTCTCGACCGGCAGCGCTATCAGTTGTGCATCACCGACATGCGTCTGCCCGACGGTGACGGCCTGGAAATCGTCAAGTTGATTGGCGAGCGTTACGGGGAGACGCCGGTAGCGGTCATCACGGCCTTTGGCAGTGCCCAGAATGCCGTTGCTGCGCTCAAGGCGGGCGCTTTTGACTATCTCGCCAAACCGGTCGCGCTGGAGCAGCTGCGCAGCCTGATCAAGTCGGCGCTACGCTTGCCGCGGCAGAGCGACGCCGAGAGCGACGGGTATGCGGGCGCCTCGTCGGGACAACTGATCGGCACATCGGCGGCAATAGAGAACGTCCGCCAGTTGATCGACAAGCTGGCACGCAGTCAGGCACCGGTCTATATCTCGGGCGAGTCGGGAACCGGAAAGGAACTCGCAGCGCGTCTGATTCATGATCGCAGTTCTCGACGTGCGGCGCCCTTCGTGCCCGTGAATTGTGGGGCGATTCCGGAAAACCTCATGGAGAGCGAGTTCTTCGGCTATCGCAAGGGGGCTTTTACGGGGGCCGATAGTGATCGCGAAGGTTTCTTCCAAGCCGCTAAAGGAGGGACGCTCTTTCTCGATGAGGTTGCGGATTTGCCATTGGCGATGCAGGTAAAGCTGTTGCGCGCCGTGCAGGAGAAGAAAGTTCGCAAGGTGGGTAGTGCCGCCGAAGAAGTGGTCGACGTGCGCATCATCTCGGCGACCCATCAGGCCCTCAAGGCCTGCGTCGACACGGGGCTGTTTCGCCAGGATCTTTACTACCGGCTGAACGTCATCGAACTTCGCATGCCGCCGTTACGCGAACGTCACGAAGACGTGGCGCCGCTGGTGGCGGCTCTGCTGGCGCGCATCTGCGGCGAGAAGGCGCCGCGTATCGAGCCACAAGCCTTGCGCGCGCTGGAAAACTACAGCTTTCCCGGCAATGTACGCGAACTCGAAAATATCCTCGAACGTGCCACCGCCTTGTGCGGTGACAATGCGGTGGTGGTTGACGATCTGCAACTGGCGCCGACCGCGGTGTCTGGTGGCAGCCTCGGCCGGGACGGGGAAACCCTCGACGACACTATCAACCGTATCGAGAAGCAGGCGATTCTGGAGGCCTTGACGAAGACCGCTTTCAATCGTACGGCCGCCGCCAGGCTGCTTGGCGTGAGCTTCCGTTCCCTGCGCTATCGAATCGAGCGCCTGGGTATCGAGGAGTGAAGCTGCAGCGTGGCGCTGCCGCTGGCGAGCTGGGTGCCGACGGTTGGTTGTCCGGCGCACGGCGAATCGAATCCGCCAATCACGATGCGCGTCCCGCAGGAGAGGTCGTGTCGCTGATCGTCGTGCATGCGATCAGCCTGCCACCGGGAGAGTTCGGTGGCGAGGGGATCGTCCGTCTATTCAGCAATCGCCTGGACCCTTCCGCCCATCCCTACTTCGCACAGATCCACGCCTTGCGGGTCTCGGCCCATTTCCTGCTTCGTCGCGACGGTGAGCTGATCCAGTTCGTCTCCTGCGAGAAACGCGCCTGGCATGCGGGTTTGTCGAGCTGGAACGGGCGACAGCGCTGCAACGATTTCTCTCTGGGTATCGAACTCGAGGGCTGCGACGAATTGCCTTTCGAAACGGCCCAGTACTGCGCGCTTCTGGAGTTGATCCGCGCCTTGCGCCTGGCTTACCCGATCAAGGCCGTCGTTGGTCACAGCGATATTTCGCCCGGTCGCAAGACCGACCCCGGTCCTTGCTTCGACTGGCGTCGGCTGGCGTCAATCGGCGACTTCCCGGGGGCTTGCCGCTGACGGCATTGGGCGGCGAAGGTGTTCGGTTTTCGTGAGCGGTCAACCGAGAAAGCGGCGAATTCTGTCGACGGCTTCAGCGAGGCGTTCGACGCTGGTGGTGTAGGCAAAGCGCAAGTGTTTTTCGGGCTGGTTGCTACCGAAGTCAAGGCCCGGCGTGATCGCCACGCCGACTGCCTCGAGCAGGTCGCGCGCAAAGCGATCGCTGTTGTCGGTCAGCTCACAGCAGTTGGCGTAGACGTAGAAAGCGCCCTCCGGCTTGGCTGCCTGAAGGAAACCGAGGTTTTCCAGCGCCGGTGCGAGGAAGTCACGGCGGCGCTTGAATTCCCGGCGCCGTTCCTCGAGGAGGCTGAGGGTGGCCGGCGCGAATGCGGCCAGCGCCGCGTGTTGGGCCGGGGTCGAGGGCGAGATGAACAGGTTCTGCGCCAGCTTCTCGATGTCGCGTGTGAAGCGCTCGGGAACGACCAGCCAGCCCAGTCGCCAGCCGGTCATGTTGAAGTACTTGGAAAAACTTTGCACGACAAAGATGTCCTCGCCGAACTGTAGAGCCGTTGATGCATCACGCTCGTAGGTCAGGCCGTGGTAGATCTCGTCGACCACCAGTTGCCCACCTTTCTGGCGCACAAAGTCGGCGATGGCTGCCAACACAGCGTCATCGAGCAGGGTGCCGGTGGGGTTGGCGGGCGAGGCCAGCAAGGCACCCGCCGTCCGTTTCGTCCAATGCGCTGCCACTTCGGCCAGCGTTGGCTGGAAGTTGTTCTCGGCGCACACCGGGATGCCGACCGGTCGTCCCTCGAAGCTGCGCACGAAATTGCGGTTGCAGGGATAGCCCGGGTCGGAGAGCAGCCATTCGCTGCCCGCCTCGGCAAGGCAGGCCATGCTCAGCAGCAAGGCGCCTGAAGCTCCTGCGGTGACTGCTATTCGCGACGCCGGGACTTCGATGCCGTAGCGGGTGGCGTAGAAAGCAGCGATGGCCACACGCAATTCCGGAAGCCCGAGGGCGGGGGTGTAGAACACACGGCCGCTGGCGATCTGCGCCTGCGCCGCGGCGATGATCGGTTCTGGCGTCGGGAAATCGGGTTCGCCCACTTCCATGTGGATGATGTCGCGCCCTGAGGCTTGCAGCGCTTTGGCGCGGGCCAGCAGTTCCATGACGTGGAAGGGGGCGATGTTGGCAAGGCGGCTGGCGGGAAAGGTCGGCATGCTTGGTTGGTGGCTGGTTCTTGGAAAAGCAAACAGTGTAACGACTGGGCGTGGCCGAGGCCAAAAAAAGCCGCCCGAAGGCGGCTTTCCGATGATCTCGGTCAGGCCAGGTTCACTGATCAGGCAGCAAAGCCTTTCTCGAGTTCGTCGCGGATGGTCGCCAGCTTGGGAGGCAGCTTGTTGCCCATCTTCTCGAACCACTCCTTGACGCCATCGAGTTCACTCTTCCAAGCCTGCTTGTCGAGGCTGGTGACCTTGGCGAACTCGTCCTTGGAAAAGTCGCTGCCGGACCAGTCGATATCCTCGTAGTTGGGCATCCAGCCGAGGGCGGTCTTGTTGGCAGAAACTTTTCCTTCGCAGCGGTCGATTATCCACTTGAGGACACGCGCGTTGTCGCCAAAGCCTGGCCATGCGAACTCGCCTTTTTCGTTCATCCGGAACCAGTTGACCATGAAGATCGGTACCGGCGTGTCGGCGGCGTTGCCCATTTTCAGCCAGTGGCTGTAGTAGTCGGCCATGTTGTAACCACAGAACGGCAGCATGGCGAAGGGGTCGCGGCGAACGACACCCTGGGCGCCGAAGGCGGCGGCAGTGGTTTCCGAGCCAAGCGTCGCGGCAGCGTACACGCCATGGTCCCAGTCAACCGTTTCGCAGACCAGCGGCACCGTCGAGGCGCGACGGCCACCGAACAGGAAGGCCGAGATCGGCACGCCTTCGGTGCTCTCCCAGTTCTCGTCGATACACGGGCACTGCGAGGCCGGGGCCGTGAAGCGGGAGTTCGGATGCGCCGCCTTGGTGCCTTTCTCCTTGGCGATTGCTGGCGTCCAGTCGTTGCCCTGCCAGTCGATCGCGTGCGCAGGCGGCGGGCCCATGCCTTCCCACCACACGTCGCCATCGTCGGTCAGCGCGACGTTGGTGAAGATGGTGTTCTCGGCCAGTGAGGCCATGGCGTTGTAGTTGGTCTGGTCGTTGGTGCCCGGCGCCACGCCGAAGAAGCCTGCTTCCGGGTTGATGGCGTAGAGACGGGTGACGCCGTTGGCATCCTTGCGCGGCTTGATCCAGGCGATGTCGTCACCGATGGTAGTGACTTTCCAGCCGCTCAGGGTCGCTGGTGGGACGAGCATCGCGAAATTGGTCTTGCCGCAGGCCGACGGGAAGGCTGCAGCGACGTAATGCTTCTTGCCTTCGGGCGATTCGACCCCCAGGATCAGCATGTGCTCGGCCATCCAGCCGTCATCACGCGCCATGTTGGAGGCAATGCGCAGGGCCAGGCACTTCTTGCCGAGCAGCGCGTTGCCGCCGTAGCCGGAGCCGTAGGACCAGATTTCACGCGTTTCCGGATAATGGACGATGTACTTGGTGGTCGGGTTGCACGGCCAGCGCGGATCTTTCTGGCCAGGCTCCTTGGGCGCGCCAATCGAGTGCACGCAAGGAATGAAGGTGCCGTCGGTGCCGAGGACCGGGAATACGGCCTTGCCCATGCGGGTCATGATCTTCATGTTGACCACAACGTAGGCGCTGTCGCTTATCTCGACGCCGATCTGGGCGATTGGCGAGCCAACTGGGCCCATCGAGAAGGGGATCACGTACATCGTGCGACCCTTCATGCAGCCCTTGAAGACGCCATTGAGCGTCTCGCGCATCTTGGCCGGGTCTTCCCAGTTATTCGTCGGGCCCGCGTCTTCCTTTTTCTCGGAACAGATGTAGGTGCGGTCTTCGACGCGGGCCACATCGGACGGGTCGGAAAAGGCGAGGAAGGAGTTCTTGCGCTTCTTGAGCTTGGTGAAGGTGCCGGCTTCGACCAACTCAGCGCAGAGCCGATCGTACTCTGCCTGCGAGCCGTCGGCCCAGACAACCTGGGCGGGCTCGGTGAGGGCCGCAATGTCGGCAACCCATTTCTTCAGGCCTTCATGCTTGACGTAGTCCGGGGCATTGATGGAAACAGTCTGGTTCATGGTAATCACTCTCGAAAGAAGGTGGAGGAGCGGAACTTACCGTGGCGTGGCGCGCGCAGAAGCTGGCCAACGGAGCCCGGACCCGCAAGGGCCCGTCCAGCTCAGTCGGGGGCGACGCGTCGGTCGCGGCTGGAAAAAAACAAGCGCGGAGCAGGCGGGGGTAGTCGGCATGCTGGGCGTTGGTGCTGCAAGGGTGTCGGTGTTTGTGTAATTATGCCACAGGTCCAACCCGCACTGATGATCCATTGCCAAATTCCACATTGCCGAAAAGGCTGTTTGAGGCACTTCTGGGCTGATCGTTGGTCGACCGTTGGGGCGCCGTATGCATCCGCTGTGGCGTGTAACCGCTGCCAGGAGAATGAGTCATGAGCAAGGAAAAGGACCAGCTGCGTGCAGCCGCCCTCTTTTACCACCGCAATCCGAAGCCGGGCAAGGTGGCGATACTGCCAACCAAGCAACTGACCAACCAGTACGACCTGTCGATGGCTTATTCACCGGGGGTTGCGGCCGCCTGCGAGGAGATCGTCGCCTTCCCGGCCGAGGCGAGTACGCTGACCTCGCGCGCTAATCTGGTGGGCGTGATCACCAACGGGACGGCGGTTCTCGGGCTCGGCGCGATCGGTCCGCTGGCGGCCAAGCCGGTCATGGAAGGCAAGGCCGTACTGTTCAAGAAGTTTGCCAACATCGACGTTTTCGACCTTGAGGTCGAAGAACGCGATCCCGATAGACTGGTCGAGATCATTGCTTCGCTGGAGCCGACCTTTGGCGGCATCAACCTTGAGGACATCAAGGCGCCGGAGTGTTTTTACGTCGAGCAGAAACTGCGCGAACGGATGAAAATTCCGGTTTTCCACGATGATCAGCATGGCACGGCGATCGTTGTCGGGGCGGCGATTCTCAATGGGCTGCACCTGCTCGGCAAGGACCTCGACAAGGTAAAGCTGGTTACCTCCGGGGCTGGCGCTGCGGCCCTGGCGTGCCTCGATCTGCTGGTAATGCTCGGTATTCCGGTCGAGAACATCTGGGTGACTGACATCAAGGGGCTGGTGTACGAGGGGCGCGTCGAGGACATGGACGAGATCAAGGCGCGTTATGCCAAGCACACCGACGCGCGCACGCTGGGTGAGGTCATCGCTGACGCCGATGTCTTTCTCGGCCTTTCGGCTGGTGGCGTCCTGAAGAAGGAGATGGTGGCCAAGATGGCGCCTTCGCCGTTGATCATGGCGCTGGCCAACCCCAATCCCGAGATCCGTCCGGAGGACGTCAAGGCCGTGCGCAGCGATGCGATCATGGCCACCGGCCGCTCGGACTATCCCAACCAGGTGAATAACGTCCTCTGCTTTCCGTTTATCTTTCGTGGCGCGCTAGACGTTGGTGCGACGACCATCACCGAAGCCATGAAGCTGGCGGCAGTCAAGTCCATTGCCGAGCTGGCGCGTGCCGAGCAGTCCGAGGTGGCGCTCAAGGCCTACGGCGAGACGGTGGCCAACTTTGGCCCGGAGTACCTGATTCCGAATCCCTTCGATCCGCGTCTGATCAGCAAGATCGCGCCGGCAGTGGCCGAGGCGGCGATGGCATCGGGGGTGGCGACGAGGCCGATCAAGGACCTGGAAGCATACCAGGACAGTCTTGACGAGTTCGTCTATCACTCCGGCCTGATCATGAAACCGGTCTTTTCGCAGGCCAAGCAGGCGCCACGGCGTATCGTCTTTGCTGAAGGCGGCGACGATCGCGTACTGCGCGCGGTGCAGGTAATCGTCGACGAAGGCATCGCCAAACCGATTCTCATCGGCCATCCGGGAGATATCGCCCGCAAGCTTGAGGCGGCCAACCTGCGCGTGCGTCCGGGCATTGACTTCGAGGTCGTTTGTGCGGGTCACAACGACTTTTTCGACGACCATTTCGAAGTCTACTGGCGCGAGTATCGACGGCTGATGGAGCGTAAGGGCGTTTCGGCCGATTTTGCCCGTCGTGAGGTGCGGCGCCGCCCGTCGCTCTTCGCTGCACTGATGGTCCGCATGGGCGACGCCGACGGCATGATCTGTGGCACCTTCGGTCGTCACCGCGTTCATCGGGAGCATGTCGAAAATGTTATTGGGCTGGCGCCCGGCGTCAGGAGTCTGTATGCGATGAGCGTGCTGTTGCTACCCGATCGCACCCTGTTCGTCGCCGACACCTATATCAACTACGACCCAACGGCCGAGCAACTTGCAGATATGGCGCTGCTGGCGGCGGACACGGTTCGCCGTTTCGGTGTGACCCCGCGCGTGGCGCTCCTTTCGCACTCCTCCTTTGGTTCCGAGAATACGCCGACGGCCTTGAAAATGCGTGAAACTCTACGCCTGCTGAAGGAGCGTGCCCCACGCCTGGAAGTCGAGGGCGAGATGCACGGCGACGCCGCGATCAACGATGAAATCCGCCAGCGCGTGTTTCCCAGCGACGCACGTCTGAAAGGACAGGCCAACCTCTTGATCATGCCGACGCTTGATGCGGCCAACATCTCCTTCAACCTGTTGAAGGTCGCTTCGGGCGACAATGTCACTATCGGACCCATCCTGTTGGGGGCAGCGCAGCCGGCGCACATCCTGACGCCAACGGCGACCGTTCGTCGCGTGGTCAACATGACCGCTCTGGCGGTTGTCGACCGGCTGATGAACGAGCGCTGAGCATCTGGCATGCCGGTCCTTGACCGGCTATCCGCGCTTCGAGAAATCCAATGCCGCCGCGCTGAGCAATCTTGCTTGGCGCGGCGGTATGGCGCGTGGAGAAGGCTCCAACACCTTTCTTGAATTCTAAAGAATTGATGTGCTACATTACATAGCCTGTCTATCCCCTTATTTTTTCAGCCGTTGGCTCATGGTGATGGGCTGAACGAGAATTGTTGCCAACTATCGGATCATGCAGGAGGCTTGCGATGCGGATGATGCTGAAAGCAGTAGTGCTGTGGGGGGCGCTGGCGGTGGCTGCCGGTTTTGCCTCAATAGGGGCCGTGCACGCGGCGGACAAGGCCGGCAGCAAAATTGAAGTGCAGAAAAGTAAATCCCCGACGACGCAGAAGGCAAAGGCTCGACCGGTCAGCAAGGCGAGTTCGAGCCAGCGGGTCGCGCAGAAAGGCAAGGTGGCATCGCGGGTGTCGAAGGCCAAATCCACCCGCGTGGCCAAGGCGAGTCCGTCGGCGGCCCGGGTTGGCGGCAGCAAGTCTTCGCGGCCAACGCAGAAAGGGAAAAACGTGGCCCCGGCAATGGCGGGTGGCGTCGACCTGTGGCAGGGTCAGGAGCACCTCGCGGTGCGCTCGGGTTCGGCACTGGTGATCGCGCAGGATGGCGGTGAGGCCTTGTACGAGAAGAACGCCAGGATCGTCGTTCCGATCGCATCGATCACCAAGGTCATGACGGCGATGGTCGTGCTGGACTCGATGCCCAACCTGCAGGCCCCGATTACCATTACCGACGAGGATGTTGACTACCTGAAGGGGAGCCGATCACGCTTGCAGGTAGGCTCGGTAATCACCCGTGAAATGGCACTACTGCTGGCCCTGATGTCCTCCGAAAATCGCGCCGCGAATGCCCTTGGACGTCACTATCCGGGCGGTTTGCCGGCCTTCATTGTGGCCATGAATCGCAAGGCTGCGTCGCTGGGAATGAGCAGAACGCATTTCGCGGATCCCACGGGTCTGACCAGCAACAACGTATCGACCGCCCACGATCTCGCACGGATGGTGGCTGCCGCGTATCGCTACCCCTTGATTCGCGAGTTCTCGACGACCCCTGGTGCCACCGCCGAAGTGAAAGGGCGTGAGCTCGAGTACCGCAATACCAATCAATTGGTCAAGAGCCCGACGTGGGAAATTGGCCTGTCGAAGACCGGCTACATTCAGGAAGCGGGCAAGTGTCTGGTCATGCAGGCGCGGGTCGCCGATCGGCCGGTGGTGATCGTGCTGCTTGATTCATCTGGCAAGCAGACGCGTATCGGCGATGCGAATCGTATCAAGCGTTGGATGGAGAGTGCGTCGGCATCGGGCAAGGCAACGCCCGCCTGACTTGGGACGGCGCTCCACAGCCACGGTGCGCCGTGGCTTTTTTTTTGTCGGCGAAGCGCCGATCGGTCGCAGTTTCTGCGATCATTCCCGACCCGTGCGCTGGACGAGCGAGGGTATTGGGCACAGGTCACGCCTCAGATCTGTTGTCGGAAGCTGAGTACAGCACCTGACAGACCTCGGGGCTTTTCGCTGCCGCATGCGGCAATGATCTTCCCGCGTTCGCCGACACGCGAATTCTTGCGTAGCTTGTCTGGTAGGATGCGCCGTGATGGAAAAGCTTCTTACCATTAAATTCGTGGCTTGGATTCGCCGGGCGCTATTGCCCAGCGTGCTGGCGGCCGCTCTGCTGGCCGGGAAAGCGCACGCCCAGCCAGCCGAGCCGGTGATGGTTGCCATCGCTCACCCGGCGAGCAGCGAAGAAGCGATTCCGCGCGCATCCTTGCGCGCAATCTTTGGCATGCTTCTCCAGAAATGGCCGGGCAACACGCCCGTGAGGGTCTTTGTTCTGCGAGATGACGCCCCCGAGCATGCCACCTTCAGCAAGAGTGTGCTGCAGGTGTTTCCTCACCAATTGCGAATGGCATGGGACCGACAGGTTTTTTCGGGTCAGGGGCAATACCCTGAACAAGTTGGTTCAATCCAGGAGATGCTCTCTCGGGTGGCGTCCACGCCAGGTGCAATGGGTTACGTCAAGGCTAGCGAGGTTGCTGACAATGTTCGTGTACTCAAAGTTCGCTAGGGCCGTCTTTGGCATCGCTGTGATCGCGCTGTTTTCGCTCTCGCCGAGGCTGGCGTGGGCCGTTGATTTTCTGGACGGCGATTTGCAGGTGCACGGCTTCTTTTCGCTGACCTTGGTAAACACCTCGGACAACAACTTTTTCGGGGAGAGCGACGATCAGATCAGTAATGAGTACAGCGAGGTCGGAGCGAACGCTTCGTGGCGGCTGACGCCCGACCTTCAACTGTCTGCCCAGTTGCTTTCGCACCGGGCGGGCGGCACGGATGATGGCGACGTGCGACTCGATTATGGCCTGCTGGACTGGACCATGACTTCCAGTGAGGAGGGGCGGAGCGGCATGCGCGTGGGGCGGATCAAGACGGCTTACGGTTTGTACAACAAGACGCGCGACGTTCCTTTTACCCGACCGAGCATCATCCTGCCGCAATCGATCTACTTCGATCGAACGCGCAACTTGACGGTTTCGGCCGATGGCGTGGAGCTGTTCGTGGAGCGTTACCACGAGCATGGTTCGCTCTCTGCCAGTTTTGCCTACGGACAACCGCAGACCAATACCGAAGCGGCAACAGTGGCTCTGGTCGGGCTGAATCCGCCAGGCCATCTGGATTCGAAACTGGCGCCGGATTTTCAAGTGATGTACGAAGGCTCCGGTGGCAAGTACCGCTTTGGTTTCACCGCCCTGCATCTCGACCTGCGTTACAAACCGGGATATTCCGACCGTCTTGGCGCCGGGCGTTTCAAGCTGACGCCACTGATCTTTTCGGCCCAGTACAACGCCGAGAACTGGAGTCTGACCAGTGAGTACGCGAGTCGCCGTATCTCGGTGACCGATTTCGGCCCGTACTTCTACAACGGCGATGCGCTTGGCGAGAGTTACTATCTGCAGGCGACCTATCGCTTGGCTCCGAAGTGGGAAGCGCTCCTGCGCTACGACGTGTACTATGCCGACAAGGGTGATCGTAATGGCAAGGATTTTGCCGCAGCCACCCGCCTACCCCCCTTTACGCGCTATGCAAAGGATTGGACCGCTGGCGTTCGCTTCGACGTCACGCCGCAGTTCATGCTCCGTGCGGAAGCGCATCATGTCGACGGCACCGGCTTTTTGGCGGTGCAGGACAATCCAAATCCGCAGAATCTCCGTCGTTACTGGGACAGCTTCATGCTCCTCGGTTCCTTCCGGTTCTAGCCTCTTCAAATGTCAGCCCGTCGGCCACCCACGAAGGTGCGTAGCGCCTCCCGCTTCCTCAGCCTGAGGTGGAAGATCCTGTTGACCCTGGGAGGCGTGATGCTGTCGGTCAATGGTGCGCTGTCCTGGCTTCACTTCCATGACCTGACGACGCGCTTCGAAGTGCAGCGAACGGCGACCAGAGAACGTCTGGTCGCCCAGGCATTGGCGCTGCGTAGCGACTTCGGCCTTCGTTTGCAGGCGCTGGCCGGCATGCTGGCTGCTCTGGACTCAGTCGGTGTGAGCCTTTTTCAGACGCCGGCCGGCGATGCTCTGTTGCGACAGCACTTTGATAGCTACTGGTCGGTGCTGCAACTCGATCTGGGGCTGGAGTCCCTGCAGGTCTACCCGCCAAGCGGCCCACCCTTGGCGACCTGGAGCACCAACGTGCTCGTTGAGACCAAGCCGGAGGCGCAGGTTAGCGCCGTGATCGGGCAAGAGCGAGCGATGCACTGGACGCGCTGCGGGCAGGTGTGCACACAGTTTGCTGCGGCACCGATCCTTTCGGCGGGTCGCGTTGCCGGGGCGGTGGTCCTGGGCAGTTCTTTGGCCGATGTAGTGGTCTCTTTTCACCGCTTGTCCGGTGCCGATCTCGGGGTTCTCGTTCCTGTCGCCAAGCCGGCCGGCAAGAACGCACTGTCTGCCCTCGGCCTGCAAGTCATCGGTTTGAGCAATACGGAGCGCAACCTGCCATTGCTGCAGCAGTTGGCGGCGCTGCCGCCGCTGCGCGGTGAAAGTGTCTGGCGCCGTTTGTCCTACCAAGACCGGCAGTTCGAGTTGTCGTTTCTGACGTTGGCCGCTAGCGCTGAGGGGCAGTCCTCGGCCTTGTTGGTGGTTGTTGACGATCTCACCCAGGCGCTGGCCGATATTCGTAAGTCGGTCTGGAATCGCTTGCGGGGCGAGCTGTTGGCTTCGCTCTTATCCCTGCTGTTGTTGGCGCTGCTGGTGCATGCGCCCTTGCAGCGCATGACCCGGGCAGTGCGTGCCATTCCTCTGCTCGGGCGTAGCGCCTTTGCCGAAGCGCGGGCGAGGATTGCGCCGCGTGCGCGGCGGCTGCTCGACGACGAGATCGACAGCCTCGATGAGGCGGCGATTGCCCTGTCGCATCGGCTGGAAACGCTGGAGAGCGACGTCGCGGCGCATTCTGCCGAGATGCAGGGAATGGTGCAGAGCATCTCGGTCGAGCGCGACTTCAGCAAGAACCTGCTCGATACGGCGCAGGTGATCATCCTGACGCAGTCTACCGACGGCGAAATTTTTACCCTGAACCGCTACGGACAGCTGCTCTCGGGTTGGGCGACGGAGGATTTGCCGGGCAAGCGCTTTTCCGAACTTGTCCGCCCGGATGGCTCCGCGGATCTGGCGATCAAGGAGGCAGTGCGGGAAATTGCCGCTGGCGAACGTCAGCACGTGCAGTTGGAATCGATTCTCGCGAGTTCGAACGGCCAACCCTACGAGATTACCTGGAACCACTCTCGTCTTTCCGGGCCTGGCGATGCGGTGATGATTCTGTCGGTCGGAATCGACCACACGGAACGCAAGCGCGCCGAGTCGCATGTTAGCTATCTGGCCGAGCACGATCCGCTCACCGGCCTGGTGAATCGCCAACATTTCCAGCATCAACTCGATCTGGCGCTGGCCAGCGCCCACCTTTCGGCGCGTGATGGGGCGCTGCTCTATCTCGACCTCGACAGCTTCAGGTACGTGAACGATTTGAACGGACATCAGGCAGGTGATGCGCTTCTGCGGGAGGTGGCCCACGAAGTCGGCAATGTGGCGCGCGCTAGCGATCTTCTCGGCCGCCTGGGCGGTGATGAACTGGGCATCCTGCTGCACGAATGTGATCGCCAAGGCGCTATTCTGGTGGCCGAGAAGATCAACACTCGACTCGCCGAGATCAAGTCCCCAGGCCTGGGAGCAAATCATCGTGTTTCCGCCAGCATTGGCATCGTCGCTTTTTCAGAGGCCACGATGGACGTCAAGCAGCTTCTCGCCAATGCCGACATTGCGATGTACCAGGCCAAGTCGAAGGGTGGCGCCGGCTGGCACCTCTATTCGGAGGGCGAGGGCGTGCAGGAAAAGATGCAGAGCCGACTGTACTGGGAAGAAATGATCAATCGCTCACTGCGCGATTGCGGATTCATTGTGCACTACCAGCCGATCCTGGATATTCGTGCTCGCCAGGTCAGTCACTATGAGGCACTGGTACGCATGTGTGCAGACGACGGCTCGCCGATTGCGCCGGGTGCGTTCATGGAAGTCGCCGAGAACAGCGGGCTGATACGCGAAATCGATCGCTATGTGATCCAAGAGGTTTTTGGCAGGATGTTGGACCTGTTTGCCGCCGGAAAGTTCTACAAGTTCTCGATCAACCTGTCGGGCGTCAGCATCAATGATCCGCGCCTGCTGGCGTTCATCCGCACTGAACTCTCGCGTAGCGCCTTGCTGCCGAGTCATGTGGTCTTTGAAATCACCGAAACCGCGGCGGTATCGGATTTCTCGAAGGCGCGCGCCTTCATGAACGCCGTACGCGAACTTGGTTGCGCGTTTTCGCTTGACGACTTTGGCGTCGGCTTTTCGTCGTTCAATTACGTCAAGCAGTTGCCCGTGGACTATGTCAAGATTGATGGCTCGTTTGTCCGCACCCTGGTCGATAGCCCCGATGATCAGGTGTTCGTACGGGCGCTCGCCGAGGTTGCGCGCGGCTTTGGCAAGAAGACGGTGGCCGAGTTCGTGGAAGACGAACGCGCCCTGAACATGCTGCGCGCTTTCGGCGTGGACTACGCGCAGGGCTACTTCATCGGCAAGCCCCGCGCGGAGATTGCCTGAGCGGCGAGTTCGCGCACGGCTGAGGATGGATTCGTCACCACTGCGCGCGCAGGGAGGCGTCCGGAGGCGGTGCTATAATCGCCTGCTGACTTGCCACTCCTATTGCCTACCGTCCCCCAAGCATGGCGCTGTTCACCCTTGGTATCAACCACCACACAGCACCACTCTCGGTTCGCGAGCAGATGGCGTTTCATGCCGAAAGCCTGCCCCGGGCCCTGGCTGATCTGGCCGACTGCAAACCGGTCCACGAGGCGGCGATCCTGTCGACCTGCAACCGTACCGAGCTGTACTTTGCGACCGAATTGCCCGATGCGGCGACGCAGTGGCTCGCCGACTACCATCGGTTGGCACGCCACGAGATCGCGCCTTACCTCTACACCTATCCCGAACGCGACGCCGTTCGACATGCCTTTCGGGTTGCCAGCGGGCTGGACTCGATGGTTCTCGGCGAGCCGCAGATTCTCGGCCAGATGAAGGATGCCGTCCGCGCCGCCGAAGAGGCCGGCACCCTAGGTACGACGCTGCACAAACTCTTTCAGCACTCCTTCGCAGTGGCCAAGGAAGTGCGCTCGACGACGGCGATCGGCGCCAATGTGGTCTCCATGGCCGCTGCCGCGGTGCGCTTGGCCGAGCGCATCTTCGAACGTATCGCCGATCAGAAGATCCTCTTCATCGGCGCTGGTGAGATGATCGAACTGTGCGCCACGCATTTCTCGGCGCAGCATCCGAAGCAGGTGGTCATCGCCAACCGGACTGTCGAGCGCGGCTCGATGCTGGCGAATCGTCTGGGCGGAACAGCGATCAGGCTGGAGGATCTCGGCGAGCGCTTGTCGCAGTTCGATATCGTCGTTTCCTGTACCGCCAGCCCGTTGCCAATCCTCGGCTTGGGCATGGTCGAGCGGGCGATCAGGATTCGCCGTCATCGCCCGATGTTCATGGTCGACCTGGCCGTTCCTCGCGACATCGAGGTCGAGGTTGGTGAAATGGACGACGTTTTCTTGTACACCGTCGATGACTTGGCGCAGGTCGTTGAATCGGGTGTCGAATCGCGCCAGGCGGCGGTGGTGGACGCGGAGTCGATCATCAGCGAACGCGTCGAGGCCTTTCTGCGCTGGCTCGCCACGCGTGCTACAGTGCCGCTTATTCGTTCCCTGCGGGATGCTGCCGACCGCGCGCGCCGCCACGAGATGGAGCATGCGCTGAAGCTGCTGGCCAAGGGTGAAGACCCGGCGCGTGTCCTCGAACGCTTCTCGCATCGTCTGACCAACAAGTTTCTGCATGCGCCGACGCAGGCCTTGAATCAGGCGGGTACTGACCAGGACGCCGTGCAGACGCTGGTCGGACGTCTCTTCCATCTCCATCCGGATTCCCGCTTCGGCGAGTAGCCCCGACTCCGGTAACCGACGCCAAGCCGTGAGATTCACTGGGATCTTGTTGCCGCGTGGCGCGCTTTAAGCGACTTCCTCATGAACCAAAGCATTCGCGACAAACTTGAACAGCTGACCGGTCGTCTCGACGAACTTGGTCGCATGTTGGCCAGCAGCGAAACGACGCAAGACATGGACGAATTCCGCAGGCTGTCGTGCGAGTACGCTGAGATTGGCCCGGTGGTCGCTCTTTACCAGACCTGGCGACAAGCCGAGTCCGATCTGTCGTCGGCGCTCGAGATGCTCGCCGATCCGGAAATGAAGGAATTGGCCGAAGCGGAAGTCACTGCCGTCAAGGAGCGCCTGCCGCAGATCGAGGAGGACCTGCAGAAACGATTGCTGCCCAAGGATGCCAACGACGATCGCAACGTCTTTCTCGAGGTGCGCGCGGGTACTGGTGGTGAGGAATCGGCGCTCTTTGCCGGCAACCTCTTTCGCATGTATACGCGTTATGCCGAACGCCAGCGCTGGCAGGTCGAAGTCATTTCGGCCAGCGTTTCGGACCTCGGTGGCTATCGCGAGGTGATCGCGCGAATCATCGGTAACGGCGTTTACTCGCGCTTGAAGTTCGAGTCCGGCGCTCATCGCGTGCAGCGCGTGCCGGACACCGAAACGCAGGGGCGCATTCACACTTCGGCGTGCACGGTGGCGGTGATGCCCGAGGCCGATGCGCTGGAAGAAGTGCAGATCAACTCGGCCGATCTTCGCATCGACACCTACCGCGCGTCGGGTGCCGGTGGACAGCACATCAACAAGACGGATTCTGCCGTGCGGATTACCCACCTGCCGACGGGGATTGTCGTCGAATGCCAGGATGATCGCTCGCAACACAAGAACAAGGCGCAGGCCTTGTCGGTCCTCGCGGCGCGTATCCGCGACGTGCAGGAGCGTGAGCAGCACGCGAACATTGCCTCGACACGTAGGGATTTGGTCGGCAGTGGTGACCGCTCGGAGCGCATTCGCACCTACAATTTTCCGCAGGGTCGAGTCACCGACCACCGCATCAACCTGACTTTGTACAAGATCGAAGCGATCATGGACGGGGATATCGACGAATTGCTGGCTGCGCTGGTCGCGGAATATCAGGCAGATCAGCTGGCGATGCTCGCCGAGAGCGAGTGAGGCCTTCCCGTGAACGTCGCGTGCGACTGAGCTACCCCTGCGCCAACCGCCAATCGCGATGACCACCATGACGGTTGACGCTGCCTGGCGTTTTGCCCGCCAGCGCATCGCTCGCCTTGATGCGCGTCTGCTGCTTGAGCAGGTGATGGTCTGCACTCACGCCGATCTGATCGCCCACCCGACGCGGATGCTCTGCGCCGACCAGTTCGCCAGGCTCGATGCCTTGGTCAGTCGCCGTGCGGAAGGCGAGCCACTGGCCTATCTGCTGGGCAGCGCGGAGTTCTACGGCCTGGAGTTTGCCGTCACGCCAGCAGTGCTGATTCCTCGTCCGGAGACGGAACTCCTGGTCGACCTGGCAATCGAACGGCTGCAGTCGTCGTCTTGCGCGCGGATACTTGATCTTGGAACGGGATCCGGTGTTCTGGCGGTTACCCTGGCCCGGCAATGCCGGGGAGCGTCGGTCACGGCGGTTGACCTTTCGTCGGCAGCACTCGCCGTGGCCAGCACCAATGCTGCAAGGCATGCGGTGGAGGTCAGTTTTCTTCTTGGTCATTGGTACGCGCCACTCGGTGATAACCGTTTCGATCTGATCGTCGCCAACCCGCCCTATGTCGCGCACGCGGATCCGCATTTGCAGCACAATGGTCTGCCTTTCGAACCACGCATGGCGCTGACAGACGGTGTGGTTGGTGGCGACGGTCTGGCTTGCCTGCGTGCGATCATTGGCGGAGCCGGAGCGCGTCTGCGACCAGGCGGCTGGCTGCTGGTGGAGCACGGCTACGATCAGGCCGCTGCGGTGCGGCAAATGCTGGCTCAGCAAGGGCTGCTCGAACTCGATTCATGGTGTGATCTGGCGGGCATTGAACGCGTCAGTGGCGGCCGACTCGATTGACGGTGGATGCCGCCAGCCGCTACACTGCTCTGTTGATTGTTTTTCATAATGACTAGTCACTACGAGGTTTTACGATGGATGCGCAGCAATTGATCAAAGAACAGGTAACGGGCAACCCTGTTGTCCTCTACATGAAGGGGACGCCGCAGGCGCCACAGTGTGGCTTCTCGTCGGTAACGGTGCAAATCCTCAAGGCCTGCGGAGTGTCCAACTTCCTGAGTGTGAACGTGCTCGAGAACCCGGAAATCCGTAGCGGTATCAAGTCCTACGCCAACTGGCCAACGATTCCGCAGCTCTACGTGCGCGGCGAGTTCGTCGGCGGCTGCGACATCATGCGTGAGATGTACGAGGACGGTGAACTGCAGAAACTGCTTGAAGGCCTGGTTGATCCGGTCTGATCGCCAGTGTTTCTTGTCGGTCTTTCGGGTCCGATGCGCCGCCTAAGTGCTTCTGATAACAGGCCGTCGCAGCGCGTGTCGTTGCGACGGGATTGCTCAAGCGCTGGCCGTTGCCGGCTTGCCGACGCTCAACTCCTCGTAGGCCCTGACCGCTTCGGCGGCGTACATCAGTGCCGGGCCGCCACCCATGTAGGTGCACACGGCAAGTGTTTCCATCAATTGCGCACGGCTGACGCCCAGGCGAATCAGCGCCTTGACATGAAATCCGATGCAGGCATCGCAGCGGCTGGAGACCCCGATCGCCAGGGCGATGAGTTCTTTATCCAGTGCCGACAGCACCCCGGGCGATAGCGATGCCTTGGCCAGCGCATTGAAGCCTTGGATGGTCTCCGGGATATCCTGGCGCAGGGTTGCAAGGGCCTTGGATACGTCGTGGGTAATTGTGCCGAAAGACTTGCTCATCAGTGTCGCGCTCCATTAATCAGAAAAAACTAATATACCGTAACGGAGCTTTTTTGGGCAACTGGTCTCCGACGCCGGAGATTTGCTCGCTACCGGATTTGAGAAACATGAATGGCGGACGGGGCGATGAATAGCGGACGACAAGCGTGTCAGCACTCGCCGTTGCTGCTTGCTGCCTTGCTTTTAACGGCTTGCGCCGGCTACAGCGGCCGCGGTCTGCAAGCCGGGGTGGCAACTTTGCCGGAGGTGATCGCGACGATGGGAATGCCGGCCTTGAGTTGGCAGGATCCTGACGGCAGCGAACAATTGGCGTATCCACGCGGGCCGGCAGGCACGCAGACCTTCATGGTCTTCATCGCGCCGGATGGACGTCTGCAGCGCATCGAAGGGGTGCTGGATATGGTGCATTTCGCTCGTGTCGAAGCGGGTAAGAGTGACCGCGAGTCGGTGCTGCGCTTGCTCGGACCCTCTGTGCCGCAGTGGACCGACTATTTCAAAGCGCGCGACGAACTGGTCTGGGAGTGGCGGTTCTGCGACAGCTGGAACCAACTCGCACGCTTCGACGTGCTCTTCGACGCCACGACAGGAATTGTCCGCAGCACGTACCAGCGGCCGGATCTGATGGGCTGGGACGGGGTGGCTCCGTATTGTGGTCATTAGTCCCTAGCGAGTTTCGCCAGCCGCGCCTGCTGCTGCACGCGGGCTGCCGCCGACGAAGCTTCAGAAGCTTACCAGGCGGGTGTTCGCGGACGTCAGGCGTTCGCTCAGGACGGCCAGAAAAGACTGGTAAAAGTGTACCCGGCAGGCTTCGGAGGAAGATTTCAAGGAATGGGCCGTTATTCGCACCAGTTTGGCTTCTGTCAGAGCGATGACGTCGGCGACGCGTGTGCAGCTCGATTTGCCAATGACGGCCATTTCGCCGAAGCATTCGCCAGAGGTCAGCATGTCCAGGATCAGGCCATTCTTGAGCACTTTCAACTCGCCTTCGGCGAGGAAGCAGAAGAAATCCCCGAGGTCGCCGTCGCGAATGATCCGTGTGCCGGGCGAAGCGCGGCTCCACTGCGAGAAGCGCACTATCTCCCAAATCTCGACGTCGGAAAAGTCGGCAAAGAATGGGAAGCCACGCAGGGTGTCGAATTTCTCGAGATCGGCGATCGTATCCGCGGATACTTTTGGCCGCCGCTCACGAAAAGCTTGCGCCAGATCATGGGCGAAGTCCTGCCAAGTGGCGTAGCGCGTGTCGAGGTGCTTGCTCATTGCGCGCGCAACGATCGCGTCGAGGGCAGGCGGGATCTCCCGGCGTATGCTTGAGGGCCGGCGCGGTTCCGCATTGATGATCTGGTAGATCATGTCGTAACTGTTGCGCGCCTGAAAAGGCAGTTGTCCGGTCAGCAGCTGGTACATGACGACACCCAGCGAGTAGATGTCGGTCTGCTGATCAAGCGCCTGTTCTTTGACCTGTTGTGGCGACATGTAGGCGGGTGAGCCGATCCCTTGCACCAGCGTGCGATCGGGCGAGCCGATGATGGCTGCGCCGAAATCCGAGATCTTGATGTCGCCCTCGTTGGGGTCGGTGCAGGTGAACAGGATGTTCGCCGGCTTGATGTCGCGGTGGATGATGCCGGCCTGGAAGGCGAAGTCTAGCGCCCGGCTGCACTTGAAAACGATCTCGACAACGCGTTCGACCGACAACAGCCGGCCGAGCGCGCACACCGTCTCCAGCGTGCCGCCGGCGACGTATTCCATGACGATGTAGCACAGATGGTCGTCAACGACGGCGTCATAGGTCTGGACGATGTGCGGGTGCGACAGTTTACCGATCAGTGCCGCTTCGTTGAGGAACAGGTGGGTGTAGAGTCGGCCTCGCTTCGGGTCTTTCAGGATGCCGGGAAAGGCCACCTTGACCGCCACTTCGCGCTGGGTAAACGCGTCGCTGGCCAGGTAGACGGTAGACGTGGCTCCGTGCCCAACTTCGCGGATCAGCTCGTATTTGCCGATCTTCTCCATTGTCGGGGGCTTGCGGTTGGCGCCTAGTCGCGACGGGCGCGGGAAATGGCCGCCAGCACTTGCTCCGGCGCCGTGCCGCCGACATGTGCGCGCGCGGCCAGTGAGCCATCAATGGTTAGTACCGCAAAGACTTCCTCGCCAAGCAGCGGTGAGAAGCCCTGCAACTCGGCGAGCGGGAGTTGCGCCAGATCGACACCCAGCTCCTCCGCGCGACGCACGGCCTGTCCGACGGTTTCGTGGGCGTCGCGGAAGGGCATGCCCTTGCGGGTCAGGAAGTCGGCCAGGTCGGTCGCGGTGGCGAAGCCTTCGCTCAGTGCTTTGCGCATTCTTTCGGGATTGACGGTGATGCCGGCAATCATCTCGGCAAAAATGCGCAGCGTGTCGCTGACCGTGTCGATGGCATCGAATAGCGGCTCCTTGTCTTCCTGATTGTCCTTGTTGTAGGCCAGAGGCTGGCCTTTCATCAGGGTCAGCAAGGCCGTCAGGTGACCGTACACGCGGCCGGTTTTGCCACGCGCCAACTCCGGAACGTCGGGATTTTTCTTCTGCGGCATGATCGAACTGCCGGTGCAGAAGCGATCCGCGATCCTGATGAAGCCGAAGCGCGGGTTCATCCACAGCACCAGCTCTTCCGACAGGCGTGACAGGTGCATCATCAATAGCGCGCAGGCCGCGCAGAATTCAATCGCGAAGTCGCGGTCGGAAACCGCGTCGAGCGAGTTTTCGCAGACACTTTCGAAGCCCAGCAATTCGGCGACGAAGTGGCGGTCGATGGGATAGGTGGTGCCGGCCAGCGCCGCTGCGCCCAGCGGCAGACGATTGGTACGGCGGCGGCAGTCGCTGAAGCGTTCGCCGTCACGCTGCATCATCTCGAAATAGGCGAGCAGGTGATGGCCAAACGTGACTGGCTGGGCGACCTGGAGATGGGTGAACCCGGGAAGCGGCGTGGCGGCCTCCTTTTCAGCCAGGTCGAGCAGGCTGGTTTGAAACCGCCGCAGCAGTGGCTGCAACTCGTCGATAGCGTCACGCAGGTATAGGCGAATGTCGGTTGCCACCTGATCGTTGCGCGAGCGGCCGGTATGCAGGCGCTTGCCGGCGTCACCGACGAGGGCCGTCAGGCGCTTCTCGATGTTCAGGTGCACGTCTTCGAGGTCAAGCGACCAGACAAAGGTGCCGTTCTCGATCTCGCGCACCACCTGCGCCATGCCGCGCTCGATATCGGCGAGGTCTTCGGCGCTGATGATTTCCTGTTTGGCGAGCATGGTCGCGTGCGCAATCGAGGCGCGAATGTCCTGACGCCACATGCGGCGGTCGAAATCCACCGAGGCCGTATAGCGTGTGACGAGGTCGGACATCGGCTCGGAGAAGCGGCCGGCCCAAGTGTATTGGGAAGAATCCGATTGGCTCATGGGGGAGAGGTTCCTGGGCTAGAATCACTCGTAGAACCTTGGACAGGCGCCACTTCGAGTGATGGCAAGTATAAAGCAAAACTTGGCCGACCAGCCCCTGCCGGATTTTCGAAATTCCGGAGTCATGCTGCGAAGTCTGCTCGGCGTGAACCTTCTGGCGCTGGGCGCTGCGCTGGTTCAGAGTCAGGGTGTTCAGGATAGCCTGCAGCATTTCATCGACATGGCGGCCTGGGTGCAGCCCTTGCTGCTCTTCGATCTGGCGCTGCTGGCCTTGCTTGGCAACAGCCTCCAGCGAGTATCCGCGTGGATCGGGCGCACGCTCGTGTTGTTGCTGGCAGCCGTATCGGCGATGCTATTGTCGGCCTTGTGGAGTCACCTGCTCTTTGCCGATGGTGGTGGCGGCCAGGGTCTGCTCAGGGCGGGCCTGCTGGCTGCGCTGGCGGCCGGGTTCATGCTCGGCTACTTCGCCTTGCGCGCCGGCGCCTTGTCCCCGGCGCTCGTCGAGGCGCGACTGCAGGCGCTGAGCGCGCGCATCCGACCGCATTTTCTGTTCAACAGCCTGAATGCAGTGCTCTCGCTGATTCGCGTCGACCCGCGACGCGCTGAAACTGCACTCGAAGAGTTGGCCGATCTTTTTCGCGCGCTGATGCGTGATCATCGCGAGTTGGTGCCGCTGGCCGACGAGCTTGCCCTCTGCCGGCAGTATCTGGACCTCGAAAAGCTGCGCCTCGCCGAGCGTTTGCACGTCGAATGGGACATTGCGCCGAATTTGCCGCTGGACCTGAAAGTGCCGCCGCTGATGGTGCAACCGCTACTGGAGAATGCGGTTTACCACGGCATCGAGCCCTTGGGCGATCCGGGCAGTATTCGCATTCGCCTGGCGCACCGCGCTGATGCTCTGCAACTCGATATTGTCAATCCCTGCGCGGGCGGCGCCGAGAAACAGCGCGGCAGCCACATGGCGCTCGACAATATCCGCGAACGCCTGGCGCTGTACTACGACCTTGAAGCTCGACTCGAGACCCACGCGGTGGCGCTTGGCGACGGCCGGCACGAGTATCGGGTGCGTATCGTTCTGCCATGTCGAGCGCATTGGCGATGAATGTGCCGGCTGCCACCCCTTCGTTGTCGCTACTCGTTTGCGACGACGAGGCGCCAGCGCTGGCACGTTTGCGTGACTTGCTGAGCGATATCGCTCCGCAACTGCCGAACGAGATCGTCGCCGAAGCCGACAACGGCCTGCATGCCCTGGCCGCCATCGAGGGCATGCGGGTCGATGTGGCGCTGGTGGACATCCGCATGCCGAAAATGGACGGCATTGAACTCGCACGTCACCTCTCTCGGCTCGAACACCCGCCGGCGGTAATCTTTACGACCGCCTATGAAGTTTACGCGGTACAGGCCTTCGAGCTTAACGCCGTCGACTATCTGCTCAAGCCGGTGCGTGCCTGGCGCCTGCTCGAGGCGCTGCGAAAAGTTCACCGCCAAGCGCCGCTGTCAGCGGCGCTGCTTGCGCAACTGCCGCAAGGCGCGCGTAGCCATCTTTCCTGCCACGAACGTGGCCGGCTGTTGCTGATTGCCGTCGCTGAGATCGTCTATTTGCGGGCTGACCTGAAGTACGTCACGGCGCGTACCCGTGATCGTGAGTTTCTGCTTGACGAGTCCTTGACCCATCTCGAACGGGAATTCGGCGGGCAATTCATTCGTCTCCATCGCGGGGTGCTGGTGGCCCGGGATGCGGTCAGCGGTTTCGAGAAGAGTGGCGATGGCGATGATGCCGAGACGCAATGGCAGGCCATCCTGCGCGACCTTCCGGAGCGGCTGCCGGTCAGTCGTCGGCAGTGGCCCTTGCTCAAGTCCTTTGCGCGCCAACTGAGTTCCTGATCGCGGCCGGCAGCCGCTTTTGACGCTCATCAAGGAGCGGCCGGGGCCGGTTTTCCTATAATGCCCGCTGTCATCCGACGAGATCTTCATGAGGCACGCTCAAACTTTGAGAAAACGGTTCTGCCTGCTGCTTCTGGCAGTCATCGGGCTGCCGGCTGCGGCACTTGACCTGGATCGCGCCAAGGATGTCTATGGTCCATGTGCAGCCTGCCATGGCCCCTTCGGTGCCGGCGGCAAGCAAGGCGAATACCCACGCATATCCGGCCAGCCGCCGAAGTACATTGAGCAGCAGCTGCAAGCTTTCCAGGTTCAGTCGCGACTGAACCTGCCGATGTATCCGTATACCCGGGAGCGTGAACTCGATGCTGAGGACATGAAGCTGCTTGCCGCTTACCTGGCGCAGATCGAACTGCCGACGCGGCCGCCGGTATTCAAGGACAGCGACGACGCCCTGGCGCGGCTGCTGGCGATGGAGAAAGTGATGATCATCCCGCGTGCTGAAGGGAATATCGAAAACGGCAAGGCGGTCTACCAGAAGGACTGCGCGGTCTGCCATGGCCGGCGCGGGCAGGGGCGCGGCATGTTCCCGATGCTTGTTGGCCAATACACGAATTACCTGCAAAAGCAGATTGACGCCTATCTCCAGGCCGAACGCCCGCACGACGAAGAAGGTGCCAAGACGGGAGCCTTGTACAGGCTGAAGGCCGGCGATGTTAAGGATGTGCTGGCCTATTTGACGACCCTGCAGGCGGCCGAGCAGTAAGCAGCATCGCCCGTATCGTCGTCGCTGCCAGAACTTCCGGCGTTCAAGTTCGGCGAACAGCGCCGGCAGTCTTTCTCGGCGTCGCGCGCAGAAAACGACTTCACAGTCGAGACGAGCGGGCACGCCAAGCATGTTAGAATCGTTCCCTGATCAAAGATGCCTTTGGAGTGATGCTGCCCTCGCGCACCGGCTTTCTGGCGAGCTTGGCAGCGCGTTTACCGGAAACCTGCCGTGAACTCTGCAAATCCAGATCAGTCGCGTATCGTCATCGCCTCGCGAGAGTCGCGCCTTGCCATGTGGCAGGCGGAGCATGTACGCGGGCGCCTTGCAGAACTCTACCCGCAGCGCGAGATCGAGATCCTGGGTATGACCACTCGCGGCGATCAGATCCTCGATCGCCCGCTTTCGACAATCGGTGGCAAGGGTTTGTTCATCAAGGAACTCGAAGTGGCGATGCAGAACGGTCAGGCCGATCTCGCCGTCCATTCGATGAAGGACCTGCCGATGGACCTGCCCGAGGGCTTCGTCTTGGGCGCCATTTCGTCGCGCGAGAACCCGTGCGACGCCTTTGTTTCCAATCGCTTTGCCGATCTCGATGACTTGCCGGCCAGGGCCGTGGTCGGGACCTCGAGCCTGCGCCGCGAGGCGAGTTTGCGCGCTCGCTATCCTCAACTGCTTATCAGGAGTCTGCGTGGCAACCTGGATACTCGTTTGCGCAAGCTCGATGCCGGTGAGTACGACGCCATAATCCTCGCCGCCGCGGGCTTGATTCGACTCGGCCTGGGCAGTCGAATCGCCTCAGTGTTGACCCTGGAGCAGTCTTTGCCGGCACCGGGGCAAGGTGTGCTCGGCATCGAGGTGCCCGCCGAGCGGGCAGACCTGATGGCCCTGGTGGCTCCACTCAACGACCTGGCCGCGGCTCAATGTGTGCGCGCGGAGCGCGCTTTTTCCCGTGCTCTGGGCGGCAGTTGCCAGCTTCCCCTGGCTGCACACGCGGTGCTGGATAACGGTGTACTGTGGCTGCGTGGCTTGGTCGCCACGCCCGACGGTCGGCAGTTGTGTACCGCTGAGTTGCGTGGTGCGCCGGAGGACTGCGAGTCGCTCGGCCGCGGTCTGGCGCAGACGCTGCGCGACCAGGGTGCGGACGCCATTCTTGACCAGCTTGTGGCAGGCCGATGACCGGCGCCCTGTGCGGAAAGACCATTGTCGTTACGCGACCGCGTGCGCAAGCCCCCCGTCTGACCTCCTGGATCGCGGAGCACGGTGGCGAGCCGCTGCTTTTTCCCTTGCTCGATATCGCGCCGGCCGACGACCCGGAACCTCTGCGCTTGGCGATTACACAGCTTGATCGTTACGCCCTGGCCGTGTTCATCAGCCCGAATGCCGTCGAGTTCAGCGTCCCAGCAATCCTTTCGGCCCGCGCTTGGCCGGCTGCCTTGCAGGCGGTCGCCATAGGTCCGGGGAGCGTTGCCTCGCTGGCGACGTACGGGATCAGGAATGCCCTGGCTCCGCTCGAACGTTTCGATTCCGAAGCACTGCTTGAGCTTCCTGCGTTGCAGCGGTCCTGCGTTGCCGGAAAACGGGTGCTGATCTTTCGCGGCAACGGCGGTCGTGAGTTGCTTGCCGATAGCTTGCGAGAGCGCGGGGCCGAGGTCGACTACGTGAGTTGTTACCAGCGCTCCGCACCTGACAGTGCGGCAGCGCTTGAAGCGCTGTGGCGCAGCGACCAGCTTGACGCGCTCACAGTTTCATCCAGCGAGGGTTTGCGTAACTTGGTCGACCTGCTCGACGCCCCCGCGCGTGCGTCTCTGCGTACTACTCCGGTGTTCGTACCGCACCCGCGAATTGCGGAGCTGGCGCAGAAACTTGGTTTGCAGCGGGTGATTCTGACCGAACCGGCAGATGCTGG
>ERZ761602.2533-NODE-2533-length-28256-cov-7.260310_pt1 | contig 28256 bp, 28 predicted proteins | sample MGYA00512165_ERZ761602 | MGnify/ENA primary metagenome ERZ761602 (study PRJEB28899, sample SAMN02445085) | bioreactor sludge metagenome | biome: EBPR sludge; isolation source: Thorneside wastewater treatment plant | place: Australia: Brisbane, Thorneside...
CTTGTCGGGTAAGTTCCGACCTGCACGAATGGCGTAACGACTTCCCCACTGTCTCCAGCACATGCTCAGCGAAATTGAATTCTCCGTGAAGATGCGGAGTACCCGCGGTTAGACGGAAAGACCCCGTGCACCTTTACTGCAGCTTCAGAGTGGCAGTGAAAAACAACTGTGTAGAATAGGTGGGAGGCTTTGAAGCACTGGCGCCAGCCGGTGTGGAGCCACAATGTGAAATACCACCCTGTTGTTTTTTACTGTCTAACCTCGCGCCGTTAGCCGGCGTAGGGACCCTCTGTGGCGGGTAGTTTGACTGGGGCGGTCGCCTCCTAAAGAGTAACGGAGGCGCGCGATGGTAGGCTCAGGCCGGTTGGAAACCGGCTGTTAGAGTGCAATGGCATAAGCCTGCCTGACTGCGAGACTGACGAGTCGAGCAGAGACGAAAGTCGGTCATAGTGATCCGGTGGTCCCTCGTGGAAGGGCCATCGCTCAACGGATAAAAGGTACGCCGGGGATAACAGGCTGATGATGCCCAAGAGTCCATATCGACGGCATCGTTTGGCACCTCGATGTCGGCTCATCACATCCTGGGGCTGGAGCAGGTCCCAAGGGTTTGGCTGTTCGCCAATTAAAGTGGTACGTGAGCTGGGTTCAGAACGTCGCGAGACAGTTTGGTCCCTATCTGCCGTGGGCGTCGATACTTGAGAGGAGTTGCCCCTAGTACGAGAGGACCGGGGTGAACATGCCTCTGGTGTACCTGTCGTTCCGCCAGGAGCGCAGCAGGGTAGCTATGCATGGACGGGATAACCGCTGAAAGCATCTAAGCGGGAAGCCTCCCTCAAGATAAGGTATCTTCGAGTCGTGATAGACCATCACGTTGATAGGCCGGATGTGGAAGCGCAGTAATGCGTGGAGCTAACCGGTCCTAATAACTCTGATCATGCTTGATGAATCCCACCATCAATGACAGCCCTGCTGTCTGCGATGAGGACGATATCAGCCAGATACGCCCTTAAAACGCACTACAGTGCATCGATTAAAACCCGTGTCCGCCTGCTTTATTGCTTGGTGACCATAGCGTCTGTGCCCCACCCGATCCCATCTCGAACTCGGCCGTGAAACCAGACTGCGCCGATGGTACTACCGCTCAAGCGTTGGAAGAGTAGGGCGTCGCCAGGCATTAAAGCCGGCGGGCACGGGATATAAACCCATTCACATGTCAGGGCAATTGCCCAAGCGCTTAAAGGGCCCCTGCGGCCCTTTTCGTGTCTTTGGGGCTTGTGCCGCAAATGTTTCGCCCTACATGGGCGTTGCTGGTGACGCGGGGTGGAGCAGCCCGGTAGCTCGTCAGGCTCATAACCTGAAGGTCGCAGGTTCAAATCCTGCCCCCGCAACCAAGCCAACAGAGGCCTCCTTCGGGAGGCCTTTTTTGTGTCCGATGAAGGCAGCATCGCCTCGTCGGAATACGCAAAGGCTATGTATTGCGGCCATTGAGCCTTGCTTTGCGTTTCTGGAATGGCATGGTGATGCGCATGCAGTTCGATTACATCATCGTCGGCGCCGGTTCCTCCGGATGTGTTCTGGCCAATCGGCTCTCGGCTGACCCGGCCTGCCGGGTCTTGCTGCTCGAGGCAGGCGGCAAGGGCGACAGTTTCTTTGTCTCGATGCCGGCAGGGTTCGGCAAGACTGCCAATGAACCGGGGCATTCCTGGCACTATTTCAGCGCACCTGAGCCCGGTCTGGGCCACCGGCCGATGCTGCTGCCGCGCGGGAAGGGTCTGGGCGGATCGTCCAACATCAACGGGCTGCTCTATGTGCGCGGACAGGCGGATGACTATGACACCTGGAGCCAGCTGGGCGCGACGGGTTGGGGGTGGGCCGATGTCCTGCCCTACTTCCGCCGCAGCGAGGCACACCTTGGTGAAGCAGGCCCGTTGCACGGCCGCGATGGAGAGCTGGCCGTCAGCGAAACGCAGTTTCGGGACACCACCAATGCCGCAGTGATCAAAGGGTTTGGCCAGATCGGTGTGCCGCACAATGCCGATTTCAACGGGTCCGCTCAGTTTGGGGCAGGCCACTACCAGATGACCATGCGGGCCGGTCGGCGTTGTTCCGCGGCCGATGCCTTTCTGCGTCCGGTGATGAACCGACCGAACCTGACCGTGCTGACCGGGGTTTCGGTCCAGCGCGTGCTGATCGAGAACGGGGCGGCCACGGGTGCGGTGTTCTTACAGGGCGGCGAGACCCGCACCGCGCTTGCCGCACGCGAAGTGATCCTTTCGGCGGGGGCCTATCACAGCCCCAAGCTGTTGATGCTGTCGGGCATCGGCCCCGCTGCCGATCTGCAGGCGGCCGGCATCAGCCCTGTGGTAGATCGCGGCGCGGTCGGAGCCAATCTGCAGGACCATTATGTCGTCCCGATGAGCTGGGAACTGCGGCCTGGCGTGTTCAGCTTCAACCGTGAACTCGGCGGGTTGCGACTGGTCTGGAACGTCCTGCGGTACCTTGCGCAGCGGGACGGGCCGATGACCATTCCGGCGGCGCAGACCGGGGCCTTCGTCAAGTCCGATCCCGCGCTCGACCGGCCCGACATCCAGTTCCACTGCCTGCCGGTGAGCGGCGACATCAAGGCTGCGGCCGAAGGTGCCAAGGGCAAGCTCTCGGCCTTTCCCGGGCTTACCCTGGCACCCTGTATGCTGCGCCCGGAATCGCGCGGCCGGGTGCGCCTTGCCGGACCGGATCCGGAAGCCGTGCCGGATATCGTCCACAACTACCTAGTCGCGGCGGAGGATTGCCGGCTGACCCTGCGCGGCATGGCCCTGGCCCGTGATCTCGCCGCTTCGCCGGCCCTGGCATCGCTGATCCTGCGCGAGGATGCCCCGGGGGCAGAAGCGGACAACGAAGAGGCACTGCTGGACTATGCCCGGCGCCTTGGCAGCACCGGCTATCACCCGGTCGGCACCTGCCGAATGGGCAGCGACGATGACGCCGTGGTTGATCCGCAGCTACGTGTGCGCGGGGTGGAGCGGCTGCGGGTAATCGACGCTTCGGTCATGCCACGCCTGGTATCGGGTAACACCAATGCCGCTGCGATCATGATCGGCGAGAAGGGTGCGGACCTGATCCTGAAGGGCGCTGCTCAGTAACGCAGCCGCACGGCATAATCGCGTGCCCGGGTCTTGCGCTGGGCGGCGCGACCGGCGGGGTTGAGCTGGCCCTGTCCCGGCGGGACCACGGCGGCAAGGTTGGACAGCTTTACCACCCGTTCCATCCGGATCGCACGGGCCGGATCGGCCCCGTCCGGCAGGCCCTGCCAGCGCAGCACCGAAATGCCGGAGGAATGGCCCCCGGAATCGAGCCAGTTGGCAAAGCCAGGATCGCGCGCCGAGATCACGAAGGTAAAGCTGCCAGCCGCATCGGGCCGGGCCTGGACGTGATTGAGGCTGGAAGTGCGCACGTCATACTCATAGGCGACGCCCCAGGGATCCGTGATCTGGCAGCCCAGCGATATCGCACCAAGTGCGTCGACTGTGATGACAAGTGCCTCGTCCCCGGCCAGCGCATAGTGGCAGCTGGTTGAAATCCCGCGCCCGCCCGGACGAAGGCGGGTCGGCGCAAAGCGGTTGGGTTCCCGCGAGAACAGGAAGCGGTTGTTGTAATCCATCCAGTACGGCGCGATCCGGTCAAGGATCTCTGCGCTGCGCCGGGCGAGCCGAGCGTAGTCGCGCGGGGCGGGACGGACCTTGGGTTCCAGCCGTTCCAGCCGCAGGGCGATCGGGCGCTGGCGTGACCAGTCGGTCAGCAATTGCCGCACGCCGACGATGTAATGACCATCCCCGGGGATCACCATGTGGTTGATCCGTCCGGCGGCGGGCGCGCTGTCCAGCGTCACGACGAAGCGGCCATCCGGACCGATCTGCATCTGCTCGGTCTGCAAGGTGGCAAGCATCCGCCCGCCTTCGACAAGCATTTCGCCCATGCCGGGAATGCTGTCGCGCACTTCGATGTGCAGCTGCACCGGTCCGGGGTTCGGCACCCGGCCGTGAAGCCGATAACGCGCCGCACCATCGACAGTGAAGTTCATGTAGATGTTGTCGGGATTGTCGATCCCGAAGCCCGATCCCGGCACGGTCATGCCGTGCCAGCGGTGCGGCGCGTTGACGTTCCAGATCACTTCGGCGCGGGTCGCATCCTCACCCAGCGCATAGTTGATTGCCGAGACCCCGATCGATTGTGCCGCCAGCTTCAGCCGGGCGGCTCCGGCCTCCGTACGGGCCTGCGGATCGCCGGCATAGAGTGCCTCGACCCGGCCTATCGCCGCTTTCACTTCCGGGCGGGCCAGCAGCCGCAGGATCGCGCGTTCGCGGTCAAGCTGGCTGGCGGAATCGAGCGTTGCCGCGTTCGCCATCCGGGGGGCGGCCATTCCCGCCAACATCAAGCCGAGGAATGGTCGCCGTGAAATCATTGCAGGTCCCTCAGTTCGGTCTTCTGCACCTTGCCCGCCGCGTTGCGGGGCAGGTCATCGACAAACACCGCGCGGCGCGGAACCTTGTAATTGGCCATGTTGTCGCGGCACCAGCCGATCAGGCCGGGCTCGTCCAGTTCGGTTCCCGCACGCAGCACGACAAAGGCCTTGCCGACTTCGCCCATCCGTTCGTCGGGCACGCCGATCACGGCCGCCATGGCAATCGCCGGATGCATCGCGAGCAGCTTTTCGACCTCGGCCGGATAGACGTTGAAACCGCCGGAAATGAACATGTCTTTCTTGCGGTCGGTGATCCGGACGTAGCCGTTTGCGTCCATCGTCCCGACATCGCCGGTGTGGAGCCAGCCGTCCGCGTCGATTGCGTTGGCGGTGGCGGCGGGATCGTCGAGGTAGCCCTGCATCACGCCGATGCCGCGGACCAGGATTTCCCCGGTCTCGCCGCGCGGCAATTCCTGCCCGTCATCGCCGGCGATGATAACCTCGTTGCCCGGAATCGCCGCGCCGCAGGTGTGGGCGATCAGGTCGACCGGATCGCCCGGTCGGCACGAGGTGATGTTGACGCATTCGGTCATGCCATAGGCGGTGATGATGTCCTTCATTCCCAGCTCGGTGCGGATCCGTTCGATCAGCACCGGGGGCACCGTGGCCGCGCCGGTGGTGCCGCCGCGCAGGGAGGAACAGTCGAAGGCGCGCTTGTCGCGCTCGGCCAGCAGCATCTGGAAGATCGTCGGCGGGCCGGGCAGGAACGCGATGCGTTCCTGCTCGATCAGGCGGATCGCCTCGGCCACGTCGAACTGCGGCATCGGCACCATCACCGCCCCGGCCAGCAGGCATGCGACCCAGCCGACCTTCATGCCAAAGGAATGGAAGAACGGGTTCGCGATCAGGTAGCGTTCGCCGCGCGCCAGACCGGTATTGCCGATCCACACGCCGACCTGCGGCAGGATCCGGCCGTGGGTCATCAGCACGCCCTTGGGCACGCCGGTGGTGCCGCTGGTGAACATGATGTCGGATATGTGATCCGGCGTTACCCCGGCCAGCGCGGCGTCAATCCGCTCGTCACCCGCGCCGCGCCCGCTGGCGAGAAAGGCGCCGAACTGGCTGTCCAGCATGACCGTTTCCCGCAGTGCGGGCAGGTCCTCGGCAGCCAGCAGGGCGGGGTAGTCGATCCCGAGGAAGCCGGTGACGGTGAACAGCATCCGCGCATTGGTGCGGCGCAGGATGTCGCCGGCCTCGCGGCCCTTGAGCCGGGTGTTGAGCGGGACGATCGCCGCGCCGCAGGCCTGCGCAGCCACGGCGGCCACCACCCATTCGCGGCTGTTGGGTGCCCAGATGCCGATCCGGTCGCCGGTGGAAACGCCGCGCTCCAGCAGCGCCGAAGCGGCGGCGCGGCATTCCTGCCAGAGTTCGCTGAAAGTCCGCGTCTCGCTCCCTTCGATAAGCGCCACTTCATCCGGCCAGCGCTGCGCGGCGGCCTCGGCGGCGTGGGGAATGGTCAGGGGCAGCGGCTCAGCCATGCATGTTTCCGGGACCGAAATAGGCTTTCATTTCAACAACCTTGCCAGCGTCATCGAAAGCGAAAGTGTCGATCACATCGATCGCCATGTCCTTGCCGTCCCAGTGCAGGCGGACCTGCATGGCGAAAGCGGCATGGGCGGCGGCGACGCGCACCGGGCCTTGCAGATGCAGCGTTGCGCCGGTCGCCATCGACTGGACATAGAATTCGCGGATCGCCGCCTTGCCGACCCTGGGTTCGGACCCGATCGGGTCCTCGACTACGGCATTGTCGGCAAAGATCCCGGCGGCCATCTCCGGATCGCCCTTGGCAAAGGCCTCTACATAGGTGTGGACGGCGGCTTCCATCTGTTCGGGCGTCGGCATGGCACTCACTCCGGAAAATAGCGGCTGATGGTGTCGACCACGCAGGCCGGCTTGTCGCTGCCCTCGATCTCGACCGTGACGCGCACCACGGACTGGACCGCGCCTTTCACTTCTTCGACGCCGACGATCTCGCCCACGCCCCTGATGCGGCTGCCGACCTTGACCGGGCTCAGGAACCGCAGCCGGTCTGCTCCGACATTTACCGCATGGGTGAAGCCGCGCACTTCGATCAGGTCGGGCAGGAAGAAGTTGACGAGGCTCATCGTCAGATAGCCGTGGGCGATGGTCCCGCCGAACGGGCCTTCCTTGGCGCGCTCCACATCGACGTGGATCCATTGGTGATCGCCGGTCACTTCGGCAAAGCCGTTGACGCGGTCCTGCTCGATGGCGAGCCACTCGGTCGGGCCAAGCGTGGTCCCTTCCTGGCCGATCAGATCGCGCGGGCTTTCGTAAACCTTGGTCATGGTCAGGCCCGCTGGCTGGAAACCGACAGCACTTCGCCGGTCATGTAGGACGACAGGTCGGAGGCGAGGAACATCATCACGTTGGCCACCTCCCAGACTTCGGCCGGACGCCCGAAGGCCTCCTTGGCGGAAAGTTCAGCCAGCAGTTCGTCGGTCGTCACCTTGGCGAGGAAGGCGTGCATCGCGATCGACGGGGCGACCGCGTTGATCCGCACATTGTGCTCGGCCGCTTCGACCGCCGAACAGCGGGTGAAGGCCATGACGCCCGCCTTGGCCGCGGCATAGTGGGCTTGCCCCTTCTGCGCGCGCCAGCCGAGGACCGAAGCGTTGTTGACCACCGCGCCGGATTTGCGTTCATACATCGCCGGCAGGAAGGCCCGGCTCATCCGGAATACGCTGTTCAGCGTCACATCGAGCACGCGGAACCACTGTTCATCCGTCATGTCGACCACGTCGACCTCACCGCCAAGGCCGGCGTTGTTGATCAGCACGTCGATATGGCCCAGCTGCGCCAGTGCAGCGGCGTGGAGCGCGTCAACCTGGTCCTGGCTGGTCACGTCGCAGACGAAAGTCGCCGGGCGCTGGCCGCATTCGGCGGCGATCCGGTCGGCCGCTTCGCCCAGCCGGCGCTCGTGAAAGTCACTCATCAGCACGGTCGCGCCTTCTTCCACCGCGCGCTTGGCGGCGGAAAAGCCGATGCCGGTTCCGGCTGCGGCGGTGACGACCACGGTCTTGCCGGCCAGCAGGTTGCGGCCCTGCGGATAGGGCGGGATCGGAGCGGCCATCACACGTCACCCCGCGGTTCGCGCGGCATGCCAAGGCCCCGTTCGGCGATCAGGTTGCGCTGGATCTGGTTGGTCCCGCCATAGATCGTGTCGGCGCGGCTGTAGAGGAACAGGTTGGGCAGGGTATCCCACTCGTATTCGCTACCCTCGGCCACTTCGCCGGCCTGGCCGAGCACGTCCATCGCCAGTTCGCCCAGGTTGCGCCGCCAGCTGGCCCACTGGATCTTGTAGGTCAGCGCCGCCCCGTCGATCTTCGAATGGTCGGTGTTCGACAGCATCCGGAGCGCGCCGTAGCGCATCAGCCGCAGGCCGATTTCGGCCTTGGCGATGCGCTGGCGGATCAGCGGGTTGTTGGCCGCGCCGTTGGCCCGGGCGGCAGCAATCAGCTCGTCCAGCTCGTTGCGGAAGGCCATCTGCTGACCCAGCGTGGAAACCCCGCGTTCGAAGGCCAGCAGACCCATCGCGATCTTCCAGCCATCGCCGACCGCGCCGATCATGCTGTCTTCCGGGCAGCGCGCGTCGGTGAAGAACGTCTCGTTGAACTCGGCATCGCCGTTGATCTGCTTGATCCCGCGGATCTCGATCCCCGGCTGGTCGATTTCCATCATCAGGAAGGTCAGCCCCTTGGGGCCTTTCGATCCTTCCTCGGTCCGGGTAACGACGAAGATCCAGTCGGAAATATGGGCCAGGCTGGTCCAGATTTTCTGGCCGTTGACCACCCATTCCCCGTTTTCGAGCCGCCCCTTGGTGCGGACCGAGGCAAGGTCGGATCCCGCCCCGGGTTCGGAAAAGCCCTGGCAGAAGATCGTCTTGCCGGCGGCGATATCGGGCAGGAAGCGGCGCTTCTGCTCCTCGCTGCCGAAGGCCAGGATGGTCGGCCCGGCCAGCTCGATGCCGATGTGGTTGACCCGTCCGGGAACTCCGGCGCGGGCATATTCCTCGGCAAAGATCACCTGCTGGGCCAGGGTGGCATTGCGGCCGCCCCACTGTTCCGGCCAGCCGATGCAACCCCACTTGGCCTCGCCCAGCCGCTGCTCCCATTCCTTGCGGCGTTCAGGGCTGGCGGTGAGCTTGGTGATGCCCTTGATGTCCTTGAACTCGCCCGCCATCTCGGCGTTCAGCCAGTCGGCGCACTCTGCGCGGAACTCTTCGTCCGCGGCCGAGAAACCCAGCTTCATGCGACTTCTCCCAGAATCATCGTGGCGATCCGTTCACGGTGCCATTCGCCGCTGCCCAGCATAGACTGGATCGCGCGGGCGCGCTTGAAATAGAGGTGGGCATCGTGTTCCCATGTAAAGCCGATCCCGCCGTGCAGCTGGATCATGTTCCCGGCGCACAGGAAGAAGGTGTCGGCGGCAAAGCTCTTGGCGGCATGGACGGCGAGCTCCGCTTCGTCCGAGCCTTCGTCCACCGCGCAGGCCGCCCAGTAGACGGCACTGCGGGCCTGTTCGATCTCGATCATCAAGTCGGCCAGCCGGTGCTTGTAGGCCTGGAACGAGCCGATCGGGCGGCCGAACTGGACGCGTTCCTTGGCATAGGCCACCGTGCGGTCCAGCGCGGCCTGGGCCCCGCCCAGCGCCTCTGCGGCGACCGCGACAAACCCGGCGCGGTGCGCGGCGGCAATCGCGGCGGCGGGGTCGGCCAGCGGCTCACCCTTTGCGCCATCCAGCGTGACGCGGGCATAGGGACGAGTCTGGTCCATGGTGGTGAGCGGCGTAACCGTCACGCCCGGCGCGTCGGCCGCCACCAGCCAGGCCCCGGTGTTGCTGGTAACGACAAACAGCTGCGCCGATCCGCCGTGGGCGACAAAGCCCGCGGCTCCGGTCAGGCTGGTGCCATCCGCCGTGATGGCCGCATCGTGAACGTACCCGGCAATGACTTCGCCCGAAAGCAGGGCGGGAAGGTGCGCGGCCTGCTGCTCCGCGCTGCCCCCGGCGGCAATCGCCTGAGCCGAAAGGGCGAGCGAGCCGAGCATCGGCAGAGCGGCGACCTGGGCACCGGCGGCTTCGGCGATGATCGCCAGTTCGACCAGGCCAAGGCCCGCACCGCCCGCGCTTTCCGGAATGCCGATGCCGGACAGGCCCAGTTCCTGGCAAAAGGCGGTCCACAGCGCGCGATCGATTCCGGCATCCGGCCCGCCCGCGGCCATGGCCTTGCGGGTGCGTTCGCTGGTGGCGTTCTCGGCAAAGAAGGCGCGCGCCGTCTCGCCGATCATCTGCTGTTCTTCGGTAAAGACGAATTCCATTATGCGGTCCCCCAGACCTTGCGCGGCGGCACGCGGGTGGCGAGCAGCTGTTCCACCGCCGCGCCGACTTCCGCCGGTTCCCACTTCGCGCCCTTGTCGACCACCGGGCCTTCGCGCCAGCCGTCTTCCAGCATGATCTTGCCGCCTTCCAGTTCGAAGACGCAGCCGGTCACATCGGCGCTTTCGGCGCTGCCCAGCCAGACGACGGTCGGGGCGATATTGGCCGGGTCCATGACGTCGAAAGCCTGGCCTTCGGTCGCCATCTTGTCGGCAAAGGCCTGCTCGGTCATCCGGGTGCGGGCCGAAGGGGCGAGGGCATTGGCGGTGATGCCATAGCGCCCCAGTTCCGCCGCCTGGACCAGCGTCAGCGAGGCGATCCCGCCCTTCGCGGTCGAATAGGCGGCCTGGGCGATCGAGCCCTGCAGCCCCGCGCCGGACGAGGTGTTGATGATCCGCGCGTCGGGATTGGTCCCGGCCTTCTGCTTGGCGCGCCAGTAATCGACCGCGTGCCGCGACAGGCAGAAATGCCCGCGCAGGTGGACGTGCATGGTCGCGTCCCACTCTTCCAGCGTGGCGGACACGAACATCCGGTCGCGCACGATCCCGGCGTTGTTGACCACGACATGCAGATCGCCGAACGCGGCCACCGCGGCATCGACGATCCGCTTGGCCGCGTCCCAGTCAGTGATGTCTTCGTAATTGGCCACGGCCTTGCCGCCGGCGGCGACGATTTCGGCCACCACACCATCGGCGGCGCTGGTATCGCGCCCTTCGCCGTTCAGCGAGGTGCCGATGTCGTTGACCACCACGTTCGCGCCCTCGGCGGCGAAGGCCAGAGCATAGGCCCGGCCGAGGCCGCGCGCGGCGCCGGTGATGATGACGGTGCGGTTGTTGCAGATACCCATTACAGCCTCTCGATGATCGTGACGTTGGCCTGCCCGCCACCTTCGCACATGGTTTGCAGGCCATAGCGGCCGCCGGTGCGCTCCAGCGCGTTGAGCAGCGTGGTCATCAGCCGCGCGCCAGTGGCGCCAAGCGGATGGCCCAGCGCAATCGCGCCACCGTGCACGTTGACCTTCTCGTGCGGGATGCCCAGTTCCTTCATCCAGGCCATCGGCACGGATGCGAAGGCCTCGTTGCATTCGAACAGGTCGATGTCGGCCACGGTCATGCCGGCTTTCTTCAGCGCATATTCGGTCGCCGGGATCGGCGCGGTCAGCATCCACACCGGATCGTCGGCGCGGACCGAGATATGGTGGATGCGGGCGCGGGGCTTCAGGCCGTGTTCCTTCACCGCGCGTTCGCTGGCGACCAGCATTGCGGCGGCGCCATCGCAGTTCTGGCTGGAAATCCCGGCGGTGATGATCCCGCCTTCCTGGACGGTGCGCAGGCCTGCCAGCCCTTCGAGCGAAGTGCCGGGGCGAATGGTTTCGTCGGCGGCCAGTTCGGCCATCGGGGCGATTTCATTGGCGAACCAACCGTTGTCGGCCGCCGCCTGCGCGCGCTGGTGCGAGGCAACTGCGAACGCTTCCATCTCGGCGCGGGTCAGGCCCCACTTGGCGGCGATCATCTCGGCCGAATTGATCTGGTTGAGGATGCCGTCGCCATAGCGCGCGACCCAGCCGGGCGAGGTGTTGAACGGGTTGGAGAAGCCATAGGGCTCGGCGGCCAGCATTGCTGCCGAAATGGGGATGGCGTTCATCGCCTGGCTGCCGCCCGCGACGACCAGATCCTGGGTTCCGCTCATCACGCCCTGCGCGGCGAAGTGGACGGCCTGCTGGCTCGATCCGCACTGGCGGTCGATCGTGGTGCCGGGCACGTGCTGCGGCAGGCCTGCCACCAGCCACACCGTGCGGCCAATGTCACCCGCCTGCGGCCCGATCGTGTCGCAGCAGCCCCAGACGACATCGTCCACGGCATTGGCATCGATCCCGGTGCGCTCGACCAGCGCCTTGATCGGGTGCGCGCCAAGGTCGGCCGGGTGCAGCGCGGCCAGGCTGCCTTTCTTGCGCCCGATGGGCGTGCGGACGGCATCGATGATATAGGCTTCAGGCATCTGTTTTCTCACGCAAAGGTGTGTTCGGGGCCGATCGGCAGCGAGCCGCCGAGCACGGCTTCGTCGATCCGGCGGACATGGAAGGCGCGGTCGCCCCAGGCGCCGCACAGCGCCCAGCTGCGCTTCATCCAGAAGTGCAGGTCGACCTCGTAGGTATAGCCCATCGCGCCGTGGACCTGGATCGCGGTCTCGGCGGTCTGGATCGCGGCATCGCCGGCGGCCAGCTTCGCGTGGCTGACGTGGGCTGCCGCGCTGGCCACCCCGTCCTGCAAGGCCTGCGCCGCGCGCCACACCACCGGCTTGGCGAATTCGATCGCTACCGCGCAGCTGGCAAGCTGGTGCTTCAGCCCCTGGAACGCGCCGACCGGCTGGCCGAACTGGGTCCGGATCTTGGCGTATTCGGTGGCCTGGTGCAGCATCGCATCGGCCAGGCCGAGCAGCTGCGCCGCGCTCATCAGCGCGCCGAGGTTGAGCAGGTGTTCGTCGGCCGGGCCGCTGGCACTGAACATCGCCAAGTTGCGCAGCGGATCGACGCTTTGCAGCGGCTGGCCCTCGCCATCGGCCACCCAGGGGTTGAGCACATGGGGCAGGGGAACCGTGCGGGTACCCTGGGCTATGGCTTGAAGCCCATCGGTGTCACCCTGGTGTACCAGCCAAGGCACCGCGACGAAGGCGGTATCGACCAGCGGTTCGGCCAGGCATGCCCGCCCGCATTCCGCCGCGATCAGCGCCGCTTCGACCAGCCCCAGGCCCAGCCCGCCATGTTCTTCGGGGACCAGCAGCCCGGTCAGCCCCATCTCGACAAGGCCCTGCCAGATCGCGGGATCGCGGTTGCCCTGCTCGTCCAGCCGGCGCAGCACTTCCGGGCCGTGGGTGCCTGCCAGATAGTCGCGGACAGACTCGGTCAGGGTCAGCTGATCATCGGAAAAACGGAAATCCATCAGCCTGCTCCCACGCGCGGAAGGCCCAGCAGACGCTCGGCGATGATGTTGCGCTGGACCTCGTTCGATCCGGCATAGATCGGCCCGGAGAGGGAGAAGATGTAGCCCTCAAGCCACTGGTTGATCTGCCCGTTGCCAAACCGCTTCAGCTCCGCATGGGCGCCCAGGATCTGCATCGCGGTGCGGTGCATCGACCGGTCCAGTTCCGACCAGAAGATCTTGTTGAGGCTGGCTTCGGCGCCGATCTTGCCGCCCGCCATGATCTTCGAGGCGACCGCATAGGTGTTGTAGGCATAGGCCTGCGCCGCGCCCCAGGCCTGGACCACCGCCTCGCGCGCGGCGGGGGAGGCTTCGGCCTCGTGCGCGCGGTAAAGCTCGACCAGCCGCTTGGCGGTGGCCTGGAACCGACCGGGCGAGCGCAGCATCAGCCCGCGTTCGAACCCGGCGGTGGCCATGGCCACGTTCCAGCCTTGGCCTTCGCCGGCCAGACAGTTTTCGACCGGCACCCGCACTTCATCGAAGAACAGTTCGGCAAAGCCGGTATCGCCGTGCAGCTGGCGGATCGGGCGGCGGGTGATGCCGGGGCTGTTCAGGTCGAACAGGATGAAAGTGAGGCCCTTGTGGCGCTTGCTGTCGGGATCGGTGCGGAAAATGCCAAAGCCCCAGTCGGCAAAGGCTGCGCGGCTGGACCAGGTCTTCTGCCCGGTGATGACATAGTGATCACCGTCCCGCACCGCCTTGGACTGGATTGCCGCCATGTCGCTGCCCGCGCCGGGTTCGGACCAGGCTTGGGCCCAGATCACTTCGCCGCGTGCCATCGGCGGCAGGAAGCGCTGCTTCTGCTCCTCGGTGCCGAACTCCATGATCGTCGGGCCGAGCAGGAAGATGCCGTTCTGGTTGGCCCGGTTGGGGCCGCCGGCGCGGAAATACTCTTCCTCGAAGATCAGCCACTGGATCAGGTCCAGCCCGCGCCCGCCAAACTGTTCGGGCCAGGTGACCATGCCCCAGTTGCCACTGGCCAGAGTGCGCTCCCACGCCACGTGCTGGTCATAGCCCTCGCGGCATTCCAGCGTGACAAGCGGTTCCTTGGGAACATGCGCTTCCATCCAGGCGCGCACTTCGGCCCGGAATGCTTCCTGTTCGGGAGTGTAGTGCAATTCCATGGTCAGAACTTCGCCGCCTTGCCGGTCTCGACGAAGGCATCACGGCTCTTCTGGCTGTCTTCGTGCATGTACATTTTCAGCGTGAAGCCCTGTTCCCAGCGGTACCCGCGATCAACGTCGCGCGGTTCCAGACCGTTCAGTGCTTCCTTGGCGATGACCAGCGCCTTACGGCTCTTGGAAGCGATGACCGCGCAGAAGGCCCGGGCCTCTGCCACCAGGTCGGCCCGCGGCACGACCTTCTCGACCGCGCCCAGGCGGTAGGCTTCGGCCACCGGAATGTTGCCGCCGGTGAAGAAGGCCGCGCGAACCTTGTGCAGCGGCAACATGCGTGACAGGTGGCTCGCCCCGCCCATCGCCCCGCGATCGACTTCGGGCAGGCTGAAGAAGGCGTCGTCGGCCGCGATGATCGTATCGCTCGCCCCGCAGATGCCGATCCCGCCGCCGATCACGAACTTGTGCGCGGCCACCACCACCGGCACTTCGGCATCGCGGATCGCCTTGAAGGTCAGGTAATTGCCGCGGTTGAGCACGGTGATCCGTTCCGGGTGGGCCTGCATCTCCTTGATGTCGACCCCGCCGCAGAACCCGCGCGATTCTTCGGCGGCGCGGATCAACACGCAGTTTACCTCGGGATTGCTCGCTGCCGCCGTGATCATCGCCGGCAGGCTCATCCAGGTCTCGCTGTCAAAGGCGTTGACCGGGGGATGGTCGAACACGATCTCGGCGATGCGGTCGGTGATGGTGGTCGTAATCGGCATGGCGTTCAGTCCTGTCCGCACAGCGCGGCGATGCGCGCCCGTGCCTCGGTTTCGATTCCCTGCAGCAGGTCGGCGCAGGCCGGCAGGTCGGTCAGCCGCCCGGCGACCACGCCGGTCGCCATCAGGCCCTGCTCGGCATCGCCGGAAACAACCGCGCGCTGGATCATGATCGGGGCAGCGGCCGCCATCATCGCAGCGCTCAATGGCATTTCGCCGTGGCTGGTCATTCCGCGGGCAGTGGCCAGCACCTGGCCCCAGCTCATCCCGGTCTGGCGCTTCATCTCCAGCCCCGCCTCGACCGCACGCAGAGTCATGGCGATCCGGCCCGAGCCTTCGATACGCTTGAGCAGCGGGTTCAGGATCATCCGCTGCGGGATGCCATCGACCTTGGTGGAAACGATAATGTCACCCGTGCCGGCCTTGACGTAGGCCGCCTTGGGGGCAGCCGGGACCGGGCTTTCGGCGGTCATCAGGAACCTGGTGCCCATGGCGATCCCGCAGGCACCATAGGCCAGCGCTGCGGCCAGGCCGCGCCCGTCACCAAAGCCGCCGGCGGCCACCACCGGAACATCGACCGCGTCCAGCACTTGCGGCAGCAGCACGGTGGTCGGCACCGATCCGGTATGCCCGCCGCCTTCGCCGCCCTGAACGGTGACCATCTCGCAGCCCAGCTGGACCATCTTTTCGGCGTGCTTCACCGCTCCGACGGTGGGGATGCAGAGTATCCCCTTGTCGCGAAACGCGCCGATCATCTTGGCGTCCGGCCCGCGCCCGAAGCTGACCGCTTTCACCCGGTCGGCATTGGCCAGGATGATTTCGACGATCTCGGCCGCGCCCGGCTGGAACGAGTGGAAATTCACTCCGAAGGCGTGGGGCGTCAGGTCGCGCAGCTGGGCGATTGCCAGGTTCAGTTCGGCCGGCTTCATCACCGCGCCGGCGAGGAAGCCGAAGGCCCCGGCATTGCTGGTCGCGGCAACCAGCTGCGGCGTCGCGATCCAGCCCATCGCGGTCTGGATCACCGGCAGGCGGCAGCCCAGCCGCCGGGTCAGGTCAGTGGCAAGCGGATCGGCCAAGGTTCAACCCTTGCCGTCGCGCTGCTTGTTGGCGGCAGCGGCGGACTTGCCGGAGACACCAGCAATGGAATTGCCATAGACCAGATCGTTCTGGGCGTGGGCGAAGTGGTGCATGTGGAACACCGCGTCCATCGCGCTGCGCTTGCCGCGCAGTTCCTCGACATGATTGACCGCCTGCTTGGTCAGCCAGTTGCCCAGCCGCGGCGCGGCGGCCAGCTTGGCGGCCCAGGCGGCAGTTGCCTCGCGCAGCTCGGCGCGTGGGACCACCTTGTTGACCATGCCGAACTGCTCGGCCCGGGCGGCGGGCATCCGCTCGCCCAGCAGCAGGAATTCCTTGGCCACGCGCGGCGGAAGTTCATAGGCGTGGGCGAAGTATTCCACCCCCGGAATGCCCATCATCGGCACCACCGGATCCTGGAAGAAGGCGTCTTCGCTGGCTACGATCAGGTCGCAGACCCAGGCCAGCATCAGCCCGCCGGCAATGCAGGCGCCCTGGACCATGGCGATGGTCGGCTTGGGAATGTCGCGCCAGCGGCGGCACATGCCGAGGTACTGTTCCTGCTCGCGGGTATAGAGCAGCTCGGCGGCCGGCTTGTTGGTGTGGGGGCCGATCATCAACCGCTTGTCGAACTCGGTGTGCAGATCGCGGCCCGGAGTGCCGATGTCATGCCCGGCGGAGAAATGCTTGCCTTCGCCGGCGAGCACGATGCAGCCCACGCTGTCATCCTGCACCGCGCGGTTGAAGCAATCGTCCAGCGCATAGGTCATCTGGCCGTTCTGGGCGTTGTTGAAGCCCGGTCGGTTCATCGTGATCCAGGCGACGCCGTCGACCACCTCGTAGAGCACCGGCTCTGCGGTCTCGTAATCGGGCGGTGCGTCCTGCGGTTCGACGAGTTCGCGTCCCTTGGTCATGCTGCCCTCCCGATTGTTGGATTGTCCTTGATCACGCTGCCGCGGATGTTGTGCGGATCGAGGCTGGCGATGATCGCCAGCGCCTCACCATCGGGCAGAGCGGTCTCGCCCGTCACGGCATCGATCAGTTCGAACCCGGTCGCTTCCTGCACCTGGGCGAAGGTCACGCCAGGGTGCAGCGAGACGACGCGGATCGCGTTATCAGGCCCGCCGAAATCCATCACGCACAGGTTGGTGACGATGCTGCGCAGATCGACTGCGGAATAGTTGCCGCCCGGCACGCGCTTGGCCGGGTTGTAGCCCACACCCGACACCATATCGACCTCGCCGGCCACGAACACACGGGATGTGTGGCTGGGGAAGAAGAAGCTGTTGGGGTGGTAGATCGTGTTCCCCGGAAAGCCGCGTACGCCCAGCATCTGGGTCTTGGGCTGCTGGTGGGTGCCGCCCAGCTGCGACAGGTTGATCTGGCCGAATCGGTCGATCTGGGTCGGCGTGACCATGGCGTGGCGCCGCCCGGTCCAGACCGCGGCATCGAAGAAGCGGCTGAACGGCAGGTAACCGGCCGCCTTGCGATCGTCATAGCCGCGCGGACCCAGCGGGACCGGCTGTTCGACCAGATAGGCCTCGCCATCGGTCATCATCAGTTCGGGGCTGTGGGTCAGCTTGGCCAGGCTCGCGGCCAGGCGCGGGACCGGACCTACCCCGGTTGCCACGACTTCGCCATTGTTCCGGAAGGCTTCCGAGCAGGCGAAGATGCACAGTTCGGCAAGGGTCACGTCAGTCATCAGAAAATCGGCAAGGGCAAAGCCTTGACCGCCTCCACTCCGCCGAAACCGGCCAGGTAAGTCTGCTCGTCGCTGGCGACGAAACGGTCCGCCACTTCGGCCCAGTTGCCGGGCTCCTTCGCGGCATCGGTGTAGGCCTTGAAGGCCTTCATGTCCCAGCCATAGGCCGGTGGCATCGAGCTGGGGTGAGCGCCGCCGGGAATCTCGGTCACGCCTGAAATGAACGCGCGTTCGACGATGTTGGCCTGGGCCTCGGCGGGGTAGTGGTCTTCCATCCGGTCGACCAGTTGCTCGCAGCTGACATAGGTTTTCGCGGCGGCGCGGGCGAACCATTCGTCGTAATAGACGTCCGGGCCGAAGGCGTGGATGTTGCCGCGCCAGTCGCTGCGGTTGACGTGGAGCAGCGCGGCATCAAGCTTCAGCGCGGGCATGGCAATCAGCACTTCGCCATCGGCATAGGGCGATTGCACGGTCTTGAGACCGCCCAGTTCGGCAAGGTCGGTACCCAGACCCACCCGGGTCGGGAGGAACGGCAGGCCGAAGGCAGCGGCCTTCAGCCCCCACTGGAACATGCCCTCGTCCAGCTCCAGCACTTCGATCTGTCCGGCCTCGCGGGCCTTGCGGAACCAGGGTTCGAGCGGGATCGCATCGAGGCTGACGAAAGCGAAGACCAGCTTCTTCACCTTGCCCGCCGCGCAGAGCATGCCCACGTCCGCGCCGCCATAGGCGACCACGGTCAGGTCCTTGAGGTCCGAGCGCAGGATCTCGCGCACCAGTGCCATCGGCTTGCGCCGCGGGCCCCAGCCACCGATCCCCAGCGTCATTCCGTCGCTGAGCTGTCCGACGATCTCCGCCGGGGTCATCCGTTTGTCGAGCATGGTCATTCGGCTGCCTGCTGTTGTTCCTTCATCGCCTTCTGCCAGGCCCATTCGTGGCCCCAGATGCTGATGCCGATGTGCTTGGTCACTTCCCAGCTGGCCGGGTCGATCACCAGGCTGTCGCAGCCGATCTCCAGATCGAAGCCGCTGGGGGTCTGGACATAGAAGCCGACCGTTTCGTCGTTGAAGTGCTGGCCCAGGCTGGCGCTTTCCGGCAGGCCCATGGCCTTCATCCGGTCATAGGCTTTGCCGACCTCGACCAGGCTGGGGTACTGCAACATCACGTGGACCGCGCCGGACGGCGGCACCGGGCCTTCACCGAAGGCGATCGAGTGGTGGCGGCCGTTGTCGGCGTGAAGGAACGCGAAATGCATCGCCGGGGCATCCGGCCCCATCAGGTGGAAGGCCGGCATGTCGGTTTCATGAAAGCCGATCACGTCGCGGTGAAAGGAAAGGGCCGCAGGAAAGTCCGGCGCTGAGAACACGGCGTGGCCCATGCCCATCTCGCCGGTGATGAAGTGTGAAATGCCCAGTGGCGAAACGAATGGTTCGTCGGTGCGGCTGTCGCCGGAGAAGAATTCCAGCCCGTTTCCGGCCGGATCGCTGGTGCGGAAGCCGGCCTCGACGCAGCGCAGCGCGGCTTCCTCGGTGGTGAAGCGCTCAACCGGGCGTCCGGCTTCCGCCACGCGCGCAGCCAGTGCATCAAGCGCGGCGGCATCGGTCACTTCGTAACCGGCAGCCTTGAACCAGTCGCGGTTCGACTTCTCGATCCGGAAGCGGAACGGACGCTCGTCGATCCGGAACTGCATCGCACCGTCCGCTGCGTCGGGCGCGCGCATCACGCCCGCCAGCTGCGTCAGAAACGCGTCCCACCGCTCCGGCTGGGCCGTTTCGACAATCACATAGCCAAGCGCCTTGACGCCCATGGCCATTACCCCCCTTTCACCAGGTCGAGGAAGTACGGACGTTCTCCCCCGCCATCGACATTGATCCTTGCTCCGCTGACCCAGGCGGCCAGCGAAGAACACAGCCACAGCACCGCCCCGGCGAGGTCTTCACCGGTACCCATCCGTTGCAGCGGCATTGAGCGGCCCACCGCGGCCTGCGCTTCGGCATCGCCATAGGTGGCCTCGGCATTCTCGGTGCTCATCAGCCCGGCGATGATCGCGTTGACGCGGATCCCGGACGGGCCCCATTCCTGAGCCAGGCTTTGCGTGAGGTTGAGCAGCCCCGCCTTGGCCGCGCCGTAAACGGCGGTGCCGGGCGATGGGCGAATGCCCGAGACGCTGGCGATATTGACGATCGAGCCGCTGCCCTGCGCCGCCATGTGGGGATGCGCGGCCTGGGCCAGATAGAGCGGCGCGACGAGGTTGAGCTTGAGAATTGCATCGACAAAGCGCGGGCTGGCCGTTTCGGCAGCGGCAGCGGGCGATCCCCCGGCGTTGTTGACCAGGATGTCGATCCGGCCGTGGCGGCCGACGACTTCCTCGATCAGGGCCTTGGCGGCATCGGCGTCGCGGATGTCCGCGGCCAGGAACTCGACCCCTTCCGGCAGGCTTTCAGGTGCGCTGCGGGCGCAGGCGACAACCTTGCAGCCGGCTCCGGCCAGCGCGGCCGCGATGCCCCGGCCAAGGCCGCGCGTGCCGCCCGTTACCAGGGCCACCTGACCCGTCAGATCGATTGCCGGCACCTGTGCCAAGACCGTTCCTCTCCCCTCGCAGGCGATTTCGCTGAATCGCGGCATCAAACTATGACTGAAAGTGCATTATCGGAAGCCAATCGGCTTTTCAATTGACGATTTGCGTATCAAACGATAAAAAAATTTACGAGGCCGACGGTTTCGGCATCGGACGAGTCGATAAACAGGAGCTTGGGAGAATGGCCACCGCCGCATCGCGCGTTGCAGACGCGCAGAGCACGCCTACCGCAGAAGAACTGATCGCGCGCGCCCGCGCGATGGTTCCGGTGCTGAAGGCCCGTGCCCGACAATGTGTGGCCAATCGCAACGTCTCGGCCGAAACGATTGCCGAGATGCAGGAGGCAGGCTTTTTCCGGATCGTGCAGCCGCGCCGCTACGGCGGCTATGAAATGCACCCCAACGTGTTCTTCGAAGTGCAGAAGCTGCTGGCGGAAGGCTGTATGTCGACCGGCTGGATGTATGGCGTGGTCGGATGCCACCCCTATGAGCTGGCGCTGTTCCACGACAAGGCTCAGGAAGAGGTGTGGGGGGATGATCCCTCGATGCTGGTCTCTTCCACCTATCAGCCGGTGGGCAAGGTGACCCATGTCGAAGGCGGGTTCCGCCTGTCGGGCCGCTGGGGTTTCTCGACCGGTTCGGTCCACTGCGGCTGGGTCCTGCTGGGTGCGTTCTGCCCGCCCAAGGAAGACGGCACCCCGGCGGAAATGCGCACCTTCCTGCTGCCGCGCAGCGACTATGCGATCGACGAGGATGCCTGGCACACCTTCGGCCTGCAGGGTACCGGCAGCCACGACATCATCGTCGACGACGTGTTCGTGCCGGATTACCGCACGCACCGCTCGATCGACGGGTTCCTGTGCCAGAATCCGGGGCAAGAAGTGAATACCGGCCCGCTCTACACCCTGCCTTGGGCGCAGGTCTTCGTCCGTTCGGTCTCGACCGCGGCGTTCGGCGGGGCGCAGGCAGCGATCAATGCGGGCATGGCGATCATGCAGGACCGCATTTCGACCAACACCGGCAAGGCATCGAAGCAGGATCCGATCCTGCATGCCGCGCTGGCCCGAGCGATTGCCGAGAAGGGGGAGATGGAAACCACCCTGCGGCTGACCTTCGATGACCTGATGGGCTATGCCGAGCGGGGCGAGCCGATCCCGATGGAGAAGCGGGCGTTCTATACCTACCAGTCGGCCACTGTGGTGCGTCGCCTTGCCAGCCTGATCGACGATGTGGTCCAGCTGCTGGGCGGCCGGGCGATCTACATGACCAGCGACATCATCCAGCCCTGGCTCGATCTCCACGCCGGCCGCGCCCACGTGGCCAACGATCCGGGCAATCGCACCAGCGACGCGATCAATGCCATGCTGGGCGAAGCCCCGCTCAACCCCTTCCTTTAAAGGTGCATGCGATGAGCGGGCTGAACGAAGCGACCTACACCGTCGACGGGTATGATATCCACCTGAAGGAGGCCGGGAGCGGCCCGGTCGTGGTTTTCATCCACGGCAGCGGGCCGGGCGCCTCGGGTGCGTCGAACTTCCGGCAGAACTGGCCGGCCTTTGTCGAAGCCGGTTACCGGGTGATCCTGCCCGATCTGATCGGCTATGGCGCTTCGTCCAAGCCTGAGGGGATCGACTACACCCTGCAGCTGTTCACCGACACGCTTTATGGCGCGCTCAAGGCCCACGGGATCGAGCGGGCCGTGCTGGTCGGCAATTCGCTGGGCGGGGGCGTGGCGATCCAGTTGACGCTGGACCATCCCGAGTTCACCGAGCGGCTGATCCTGATGGCGCCGGGCTGCATCGAGGAGCAGGCCGACTATTTCAAGATGCCGGGGATCACCAAGATGGTCTCCAATTTCGGCGGGCCGGATTTCAACCTGGACGAGCAGCGGCGCCTGATCGGCAATCTGGTCCACCCCGATTTCGCTCCGAACATCCCCGACGCATTGGTGCAGGAACGATTCGCGGTAGCCCGGACCCAGCCCAAGGATGTGCTGGTGCGGATGCGCACGCCCAACCTGGGGCCGCGCGTCGGTGAGCTGAAAGTTCCGATCTTTGTACTGTGGGGCCTGAATGACGAGTTCTGCCCGGAAAGCGGCGCGCGCCACTTCCTCGACCAGTGCGACGATGCCCGCTGCCTGACTTTCACCCGCACCGGCCACTGGGTGCAGGTGGAACGGGCCGAGGAGTTCAACCGCTATAGCCTGGAATTCCTGCGTGGCTGAAGGCTATCCCCTGGTGCCGGAGGATCTGCCGCTGAAGTTCAAGGCGGCGATGCGGCGGCTGGCGGCTTCGGTCGCGGTGGTCGCGGCGCGGGGGGACAATGGGCCGATCGGCATGGCCGCCACCTCGGTCACTTCGCTGACCGCCGATCCGCCGGCAGTGCTGGTCTGCGTCAACCGCGCGACCGCGCTGCACGGACTGTTGGTCCCGACCACACCGCTCAGCGTCAACCTGCTGTCGCGCGATCAGCAGGACGTCTCGGCTGCCTTTGGCGGCGGGGTGCCGCAGGACGAGCGGTTCAGGATCGGGGACTGGCGCGAAGGGCCGGGCGGCGTTCCGGAACTGGCTGGCGCCCAGGCCAGCCTCAACTGTGTGATCGATGCCATGCTGGCCTATGGCACCCATTCGATCGTCATTGCCCGGGTCCTTTCGGCCACGGTCAGTGATGCGGTCGATCCGCTGATCTACCAGGACGGAGCCTATCTGTGAGCCTGCGTGAGGACCTCTCCGAAGAACTCTAACGCTGCCTGCGCGAACGGCGCACGGTTCCGCCGCTGATCGCGCGCCATGGCGATCTGACGGTCGACGATGCTTATGCCATTTCGCTCGGCTTTCTGGGCAAGCGGCTGGCCGATGGCGAGCGGGTGGTCGGCAAGAAGATCGGCGTCACCAGCAAGGCGGTGCAGGATATGCTGGGCGTCCACCAGCCCGACTTCGGCTTTCTGACCGACTGGATGGAGGTCGGCGAGGAGATCGACGTGGACGCCAAGGCGCTGATCGCGCCACGCGCCGAGGCGGAGATCGCCTTCGTCCTCAAGGAAAGCCTGAACGGCCCCGGCGTGACAGCCGCCGATGTGATGGCCGCGACCGACTATATCGCCCCCTGCTTCGAAATCGTCGACAGCCGGATCCAGGACTGGAAGATCGGGATTGTCGATACCGTGGCCGACAATGCCTCGTGCGGGGTGTTCGTTCTGGGTGAGGGGAGGGCCGATCCGCGCGGATTGGATCTGCCCGCGCTGCATGTCACCGTCACCAAGAACGGCGCGCCCTTGTCGGAAGGATACGGCAGCGCGGTGCAGGGCGATCCGGCCCAGGCGGTGGCCTGGCTGGCCAATACGCTGGGCGCCTATGGCGTCACGCTGGATGCCGGGGACGTGATCCTCTCGGGCAGCCTTGTCCCGCTGGAACCGGCGGTGAAGGGCGATGTGTTTGAAATGACCCTGCACGGTGTTGGCACCTGCACGGCTCGGTTTGTCTAAGGAAACAGCAATGGCACGGGTGAAGGCCGCGATCATCGGTTCGGGCAATATCGGCACCGATCTGATGATGAAGATGATCAAGTATCCGCAGAACATGGAACTGGCCGCGGTGGTCGGGATCGATCCCGAATCCGAAGGCCTGGCCATGGCCCGCGCCCACGGCATTGCCACCACGCACGAAGGGATCGAGGGGCTGAAGCGGCTCGATTGCTACAAGGACATCGGCATCGCCTTTGATGCGACCAGCGCCTACGCGCACAAGGTCCACGACGAGGCGCTGCGGGCCGACGGGATCCAGGTGGTCGATCTGACGCCGGCCGCGATCGGGCCGTTCACCGTGCCGCCGGTCAACATGAGCCAGCACCTCGACCAGCCCAACGTCAACATGGTGACCTGCGGCGGGCAAGCGACGATTCCGATGGTCGCCGCGGTGGCGCGGGTTTCGGACAAGCTGCACTATGCGGAGATCGTCGCCTCGGTCTCCTCGCGCTCGGCCGGGCCGGGTACCCGCGCCAACATCGACGAGTTTACCCGCACCACCGCCCGCGCGATCGAGGTGGTCGGCGGCGCAACCAAGGGCAAGGCGATCATCATCCTCAACCCGGCCGAACCGCCGATGATCATGCGCGACACTGTCTTCACGCTGAGCGAGGGCGGGAGCGAGGACGCGATCCGCCGTTCGGTGACCGAAATGGTCGCGGAAGTGCAGAAGTACGTGCCTGGTTACCGCCTCAAGCAGGAAGTCCAGTTTGAGCGTTACGGTGACAACAATCGGCTGAAGATTCCCGGCATGGGCGAGTTCACCGGGATCAAGTCGATGATCATGCTCGAGGTCGAAGGGGCCGGGGATTACCTGCCGAGCTATTCCGGCAATCTCGACATCATGACCGCCGCGGCCAAGGCCACCGGCGAATTGCTGGCCGCGCGCCGCATGAATCAGGGGGGGATGGCTCAGTGACCAGCACTTTCAACGTCGAGGCGGGCGACAAGCTCTATATCCAGGATGTGACCCTGCGCGACGGGATGCATGCCGTCCGCCACATGTACGGGATCGACCATGTCCGCGCGATTGCCGCGGCGATCGAGGCCTCTGGCGTCGATGCGATCGAGGTGGCCCACGGCGACGGCCTGTCGGGCGCAAGCTTCAACTATGGCTTTGGCGCCCACACCGACTGGGAATGGCTGGAGGCCGTGGCCGAAGTGCTCGACAAGTGCGTGCTGACCACGCTGATCCTGCCGGGTGTCGGCACGGTCGAGGAACTGCGCCGCGCCTATGATATCGGCGTGCGCTCGGTCCGGGTCGCCACCCATTGCACCGAGGCCGACGTATCGAAGCAGCATATCGGCATTGCCCGCGATCTCGGCATGGACGTGTCCGGCTTCCTGATGATGAGCCACATGATCGAGCCCGAGGCGCTCGCCAGCCAGGCCCTGCTGATGGAAAGCTATGGCGTGCAGTGCGTCTATGTGACCGACAGCGGCGGCGCGCTGGACATGGACGGGGTCCGCGCCCGGTTCGAAGCCTATGACCGCGTGCTGAAGCCCGAAACCCAGCGCGGGATGCACGCCCACCACAACCTCTCGCTGGGTGTCGCCAATTCGATCGTCGCGGCGCAGTGCGGCGCGGTGCGGATCGATGCCAGCCTGACCGGGATGGGCGCTGGCGCGGGCAATGCGCCGCTCGAAGTCTTCGTCGCCGCTGCCGACCGCAAGGGCTGGAACCACGGCTGCGACGTCAATCTGCTGATGGATGCGGCTGAAGACCTGGTCCGCCCGTTGCAGGATCGCCCGGTGCGGGTCGATCGCGAAACGCTGAGTCTGGGCTATGCCGGGGTCTATTCCAGCTTCCTACGTCACGCCGAAAAGGCCAGCGAGACCTATGGCATCGATACCCGCGAGATCTTGCTCGAGCTCGGCCGCCGCAAGATGGTCGGCGGACAGGAAGACATGATCGTCGATGTTGCCCTCGACATGGTGAAAGAACGCAATGGCTGAGATTTCGCAGCACCGTCCCTTTCCCGCCGCCGAGGTTCCCGGCTGGGATTTTGAAACCGACGTTGCCGTGATCGGCTTCGGCGCGACCGGAGCCTGCGCCGCGATCGAGGCCGCCGATGCCGGTGCGCGGGTCCTGCTGTTCGAGCGCAATTCGGGCAGCGGCGGGGCCTCGGGCCTTTCGGGCGGAGAGATCTACATCGGCGGGTGCGGCGGCACCGACGCCCAGCGCGCCGCCGGGTTCGAGGACAGCACGGAGGACTTCACGGCGTACCTCAAGCTTGCTGGAGGTCCCTGCGCCGACGAGGCCAAGTGCGAAGTCTATGGCCGCGAAGCGCTGAACCACTATGCCTGGCTGAAAGCACAGGGCGTGCCCTATCGCGGCAATTACCTGCCCGGCAAACACATCGAGCCGACGGACGATTCCACCCTGATCTGGTCGGGCAGCGAGGCGGCGGCGCCGTTCTGCGACCTCGCCAAGCCGGCCCCGCGCGGCCACGTAATCCAGCACATGGGCTGGGGCGGGGGGCGTCCGCTGGTCGATGTGCTGGAAGCCAGCGCCCGGGCCAAGGGCGTCGAAGTGATCACCGATGCCCGCGCGATGGCGCTGATCCGCGATGGTGAGCGGATCGTCGGGGTGGTGGTGCGGATCGACAACCAGCCGCGCTTCGTCAAGGCAGCGAGGGGCGTGGTCCTGGCCACCGGCGGCTTCGTTTTCAATGAAGCGATGCGGCGCAAGTACTGCCCCGAGACGTTCAAGCTCAACGATCCGATCGGCGACAAGGACGATGGCCTGGGGATCGAGCTGGGCCTGAGCGCGGGCGGCGATGCGATCCACATGGAGCAGTTCTTTACCACCTGCCCGTGGACGATGCCGGAAAGCCACGCCTACGGCGTTTTCGTCAACACCAAGGGGCAGCGCTTCATCAACGAGGACTGCTATCACGGCCGGGTCAGCCGCTGCGCGGTCGATCAGCCGGGCGGCAAGGTCTACCTGCTGCTCGACAATGCGCATTTCGTCCAGCCGATGGACTTTGCCCGGATGAGCATCGCCGGGACCGGCGATAGCTGGGAAGAGGTCGAGGCCGAACTGGAGATGCCGGCCGGCACGCTGAGCGCGACCATGGCGGTCTATAACGAACACGCCCGCGAGGGGCGCGACCCGCTGTTCGACAAACGCCCGCCGATCCTGACCCCGCTCGACCAGGGACCGTTCGTCGCGCTCGAGCTGGATTTCCACGCCAGCTATTTCAGCTTCTTCACCCTCGGCGGGCTCAAGACCTCGACCGACGGCGAAGTGCTCGACCGGAGTGGGGCGCCGGTGCCGGGGCTCTATGCCGCCGGGCGCTGCACTTCGGGCCTGCCGGCCTGGGGGCATGGCTATTCCTCGGGGCTGAGCCTGGCCGACTGCACCTTCTTCGGCCGTCAGGCCGGGCGCAAGGCGGCCAGTGCCTGAACGCCTGGCCGAGCGGCTGCGGGCGCTGGAAGACCGCGAGGCGATCCGCGACCTGATCGCACGCTATGGCCCGCTGGCCGACAGCGGACAGGCCGAAGCGGTCGCCGCGCTGTTTGCCGAGGACGGGGTCTATGCCGTGGGCGGGATGGGCGAAGCGCAGGGACGCGCCGCCATTGCCGCGCTGATCAGCGGGCCGGTCCACCAGTCGCTGATGGCCGATGGCTGTGCCCATGTCCTGACCAGCCCTGCCATCGCGCTGGAAGGCGACCGCGCCGTGGCGCGCTGCCACAGCATCGTGTTCCGGCACGAGGATGGCGAATGGGCCCCGGTGCGGGTGGCCGCGAACCGCTGGGAGCTGATGCGCGGCAAGGCGGGCTGGCAGGTGACCCGGCGCGATAACGCGCTGCTCGATGGCAGCGCCGCCGCCCGCGCCTTGCTCAGCTGACCAGCTGTCCGCCGTCGACCACCAGCACTGTCCCGGTCGCCTTGCGGGCCTTGTCAGAGGCGAGGAAGGCGACTGCTTCGGCAATGTCTTCGGGATCGCAGCTGCCGTCGACCAGCTTGGGCATGCCGCGCATTACCATCGCCCAGTCGAGATCGCCGGCTGGCGGTTCCTGCTTGGTCATCGGGGTGTTGACGTGGCCGGGAGCGACCGCGTTGATCCTCACGCCTTTGGGGGCATACTCGGCCGCCAGGGCGGTCGTCATCCCCACCACCGCGTGCTTCGAGGCGCAATAGGCGGCGGTATAGATCATGCCGCGCAGACCCGAGGTAGAGCCGATGTTGACCACGTTGCCCTTGCTTTCGACCAGGTGCGGCAGGGCGGCCTGGCACAGCACGAAGACGCTGGTGGTGTTGATCCGCAGGATCCGCTCGAAGTCCTCGACCGCATAGGTCTCGGTCGGCCCCCACTTGAGCATGCCGGCCACGTTGCACAGCACGTCGAGCCCGCCCTCGGCCGCCTTGGCAACCAGCGCGCGGCAGGAGGCATGGTCTTCGGCGTCATAGGGCACCGCCGTGGCGGCATCGCCGATCAGCGCGGCGGTTTCAGCCAGGCCGGTCTCGTTGATGTCGCCGATGATCACCTGCGCGCCTTCACGGGCAAACAGCAGCGCGGTGGCGCGTCCGATCCCCGATGCTGCGCCGGTGACCAGCACCCGCTTGCCTGCAAACCGCATCTGTCCGTTCTCCTCAGCCGAAAGTC
>ERZ761602.2534-NODE-2534-length-28223-cov-6.076221_pt1 | contig 28223 bp, 25 predicted proteins | sample MGYA00512165_ERZ761602 | MGnify/ENA primary metagenome ERZ761602 (study PRJEB28899, sample SAMN02445085) | bioreactor sludge metagenome | biome: EBPR sludge; isolation source: Thorneside wastewater treatment plant | place: Australia: Brisbane, Thorneside...
TCGAGCACTATGGCGGGCCGGGCTCGCAGCAGGTGACGCGGGCCTGGGGCGGGGGGCTCGAGCAGGCGATCGTCGCCAAGGGTTATATCCATTTCAGGATCGACAACCGCGGCAGCGACAACCGCGGGGTGGCCTTCGAATCCCACCTCTACCGGGCCATGGGCGGGGTCGAGGTGGAAGACCAGAAGGCCGGGGCGCTTTACCTCAAGGGTCTGCCACAGGTCGATCCGGCCAAGATCGCCACCTATGGCTGGTCCTATGGCGGCTACATGACGATCAAGATGTTGCAGGCCGATCCGGGGCTTTACGCAGCCGGTATATCCGGCGCGCCGGTGACCAAGTGGGAGCTATACGACACCCATTACACCGAGCGCTTCATGGGGGATCCCAACAAGGTCCCCGCCGCCTATGCCAAGGCCAACGCACTGGACGATGCCGGAAAGATCAGGGATCCGATGTTGCTGATTCACGGTATGGCGGATGACAATGTGGTGTTCGAGAACAGTTCGATGCTCATTTCGCGGATGCAGGCCCAGGCCGTGCCGTTCGAAATGATGCTCTATCCCGGATACACCCACCGAGTGGGCGGACCAAAGGTGGGGCCGCATATGTGGAACACCATCTTCGCGTTCCTGGCGAAGCACGGGGTGACGCCGCCAGAGTGAGCGGGTAGGGGCGCAAGCAACGACTTACGGAGAATGGCAATGGGTTATCGGGTGGTGGTGGTCGGCGCGACCGGCAATGTCGGACGGGAAATGCTCAACGTCCTGGCCGAGCGGGAGTTTCCGATCGAGGAACTGGCCGCCGTTGCCTCGCCCCGGTCGACCGGGGACGAGATCGAGTTCGGTGAGACCGGGCGTATGCTCAAGGTCAGGAACATCGAGCATTTCGACTTTACCGGCTGGGACATAGCACTGTTTTCCGCCGGGTCTGATGTGGCCAAGACCTATGGTCCCAAGGCGGCTGGCCAAGGCTGCGTGGTGATCGACAACAGCAGTTTCTACCGGATGGATCCGGACGTGCCGCTGATCGTGCCAGAAGTGAACCCGGAAGCGATCGACGGCTATAAGGCCAAGAACATCATCGCCAACCCCAATTGCTCGACCGCGCAGATGGTGGTGGCGCTCAAGCCGCTGCACGATGCGGCGAAGATCAAGCGTGTGGTAGTCGCGACCTATCAGTCGACCTCGGGCGCCGGCAAGGCCGGCATGGACGAGTTGTTCGAACAAAGCCGAGCCATATTCGTCGGCGATCCCGTGGAACCACGCAAGTTCACCCGCCAGATCGCTTTCAACGTGATCCCGCATATCGACAGCTTCCTGGACGACGGATCGACCAAGGAAGAATGGAAGATGGTGGTCGAAACAAAGAAGATCATGGACCCGAAGATCAAGGTGACCGCCACCTGCGTGCGGGTGCCGGTCTTCGTTGGCCATTCCGAGGCTATCAATCTGGAGTTCGAGAACGAGATTTCAGCCGAGCAGGCCCAGCGTCTGCTGCGCGAGGCCCCCGGCGTGATGCTGGTAGATAAGCGCGAGGACGGCGGATACGTAACTCCGATCGAATGTGTCGGCGATGGTGCCACGTTCGTAAGCCGCGTGCGCGAGGATCCGACCGTCGAGAATGGCCTGTCGCTGTGGTGTGTGTCCGACAACCTGCGCAAGGGCGCCGCGCTCAACGCGGTGCAGATTGCCGAACTGTTGGGGCGGCGGCACCTGAAGAAGGGTTAGGCATGACCCGCGTCATGACCGGCGGCTGCCAATGCGGCCATGTTCGCTACATTGTCGAAATCGACGATGATGAAGCCTATTTGTGCCACTGCCGGATGTGCCAGAAGGCCACAGGCGGGTTCGCTGCGGCTTTTGTCCAAGTCGATCCCGAGGCGCTGACCTGGTTGACTGAGCCGGATTGGTACCAGAGCTCACCGATTGCACGGCGTCCGTTTTGCAGCCGTTGTGGAACCCCGCTGGGTTTTGCTTTTGCAGACGGGAAGGGCCACCCTGACCTGACTCTTGGTAGTTTCGATGATCCCTCAGCCTTTCGGCCGGTTGCCCATGCCGGCTGCGAAAGTCTGCACGAGGCCTGGCTCGACACTCGCAATTTGCCACGCCACTTCAGCGCTACGACCAGGAGCGTGGCCGATCGCTGGGCCGCGGCAGGCCTGGAGGTGCCAAAGTGATCAAGGTGACCGAATACTTTTCGGGCCTTGGCGGCACGCGGCTGGCGCTGCACCGGATGGGCAGCGGCCGGCCGCTGATCCTGCTCCACGGTCTGTTCTCGAACGCTGAAATGAACTGGGTCAAATGGGGCACGGCGGCCATGCTGGCAGAAGCCGGGTTCGAATGCCTGATGCCGGATCTGCGCGCCCATGGGCAGAGCGAGGCGCCGCACGATCCGGCTGCCTACCCCGACGATGTGATGGCGAAGGACCTTGCTGCCCTGATCGCGCACCTCGGGTTGACCGATTATGACCTTTGCGGCTTCTCGCTTGGGGCACGGACATCGGTGCGCGGCGTGATCGGCGGACTTCGCCCGACCAGGTTGGTGCTGGGCGGGATGGGGCTGGAGGGGCTGGCCGGGTGGACCGGGCGGAGCGCCTTTTTCACCGATGCGATAGACCGGTTCGACATCGTGAAGCATGGCGATCCGGCCTTCCCGGCGGTGTCCTTCATGAAAACCATGCAGGTTGACCGGGTGGCGGCGCGGATGTTGCTCCAGACCTTCACCGATACGCCCCCGCAAGCCCTGGCGGCCCTGACCATGCCGACCCTGATCGTCAATGGCGATCAGGACCGCGACAACGGCGATCCCGCAGCCTTGACCGCGATCCTGCCGAATGCCGTTCAGGCCGTCATTCCCGGCACGCATATGAGCTGTGTGACCAAGCCCGATTTCGGACAAGCGATCCACGATTTTCTGATCGTTTAGAGCGTCAGGACCATCGCGCAGCGTCGCTCTGGCGGCAGTCCGTGTTCCGCTTCTTTGCGCAGCTGGGTCCGGAGTTCGGGGGCCAATGCTTCGTCGTGCGGTTCCTCAAAGCCGAGCCGGGCATAGAACGGCGCGTTCCAGGCCAGATCGCGGAAAGTGGTCAGGGTCAGCCGGGGCCAGCCAGCCGAAGCCGCGCGGCTTGCCAGTTCTTCCAATAGGCTGAGCCCGATCCCCTTGCCTTGGCTGGCATGGCGGACTGACAGTTCGCGGATATGCAGGCCATCACCCAGCGGCTCGCTGCAAATGAAGCCGACTATCGCGCCTTCGAGTTCGGCCACCAGGGTGATACCACTTTCCAGCAGTTCAATATGTCGCTCGGCTGATATCGCCTCGCTCTCCGCCAGCCAGGCCAATCCTGGTGCGGCCAGAAAGGTGGTTGCTGCCGAGGCTTCGACTGCGGGTAACTTTGCCAGATCGTCCGGCCGGGCCGGGCGGATCACCGGAACGGCGGTTCGTTGAATGCGCGCAGCTTGCGGGAATGCAGACGCTCGCCTTCCGCCCGCAGCAGATCGCAGGCCGTGGTGCCGATCTTGAGATGGGCTGCAATAGCCTCTTCATAAAACCGGTTGGCCTGTCCGGGCAGTTTGATTTCGCCATGCAGCGGTTTGTCGGAGACGCACAGCAGTGTTCCGTAAGGCACGCGGAAACGGTAACCCTGGGCGGCGATTGTCGCACTTTCCATGTCAATCCCGATCGCCCGGCTGAGCGACAGGCGATGGGCCGATTGGGTATATTGCAGCTCCCAGTTGCGATCGTCGGTGGTGGCGACCGTTCCGGTGCGCATCCGCTTTTTCAGGTTTGCGCCGCTATCGCCGCTGACCTGTTCCGCTGCCTGTGCCAAGGCGATCTGCACTTCGGCAATCGCCGGAATCGGCACTTCCGGCGGCAGCACACCATCCAGCACGTGATCGTCGCGCAGATAGGCGTGGGCAAGAACATAGTCGCCGATCCGCTGCGTATCACGCAGGCCGCCGCAGTGGCCGATCATCAGCCAGGCTTCCGGGCGCAGCACTGCAAGGTGATCGCAGATCGTCTTGGCGTTGGACGGGCCGACCCCGATGTTGACCAGGGTGATCCCCATCTTGTCTTCGCGGACCAGGTGATAGGCGGGCATCTGGTGGCGCCGCCAGGCTGTGTCGGACAGCCTTTCGCGGGCGTTGACGGTTGGCGCATCCAGCGCGAGGCCGCCCGCGCCGCTCAGTGCTATATACCCGTCCTGACCCAGTTGTTCGCCTGCCCAGTCAACAAATTCATCGACATAGCGGTGATAGTTCGTAAACAGGATGTAGCGTTGGAAGTCTTCGATGCGGGTACCCGTGTAATGGGCCAGGCGCGCAAGACTGAAGTCGGTGCGCAGGCCGTCGAACAGGGCGAGGGGGATGGTGTCGTCCGGGCTGTCGACCTTTATGCCGTCCGCCAGCTCATCACCGATCAGGGCTAGTTCGGTGGTCGGGAAATGCCGTGCCAGGTCCTGCGGGCTGATCCCGCCGAGGCCTGAGCTGGCATCGATGACATAGGGGAAGGGGATCTCCTGCTTCGACGGGGCTACCGAGACCTCGATCTCGTAGTCGTCGGCAAGGAGGTTCAACTGTTCGGCCAGATAGTCGGCAAACAGGGCCGGACGGGTGACCGTGGTGGCGTAGGTTCCCTCGTCCGAAAGGCGGCCGAAGCTGCGACGATAGTCGGGCCGGGTTTCGACGCCGCGGTAATGGACGCGCAGTTCCGGATAGCACCAGGCGCGCGATTCTCGGCGGGAGGCGGGGGGAAGGGTGCCGTCGGCTGCGAACTTAGCGATGTCGCTTTGCAGGGTGGAGACGGCGGTTTCGTAAAGGCGGACCAATTCCGCGATGTGCTTTTCTGTCTTTTCCATCGCGGGCCTTTAACCGCAATGGCGTGACATTTCAATTGCAGGGCGGTTGGTCAGTCCTTGTTGCGGGTGTCGAAGCGGGCTTCGCCGATCTCTGCGCCATGTTCGCGGACGAACCGGGCAAGGCGGAAAGCGGCCCAGACGAGCGCGATTCCGGCAAGGCCCAGCAGGACATAATCGAACACCGATTCGGCGCCCATGCCGACCAGGACAAGGATCAGGACGCCGGTGAAGGCGAGGACATAGGCACCGCCACGAGTGGCACGCCGGGGGCTGTCAGGGGTGGGATCCATGGCAGACAGATGGCACACAACAGGCACTTCGCCAATGCCGCGCATGCACATACGAAAAGGGGGTGCCGAAGCACCCCCGATCCGGTTCAACAGATGAAACGGAAGGCTCAGCCTTCGGCTTCGTCCGCAGCAGCGGCAGCCGGGGCTTCCGCTTCGACTTCTTCGCCGTTGCCGGCTTCGAATTCGCCAGCCGCGGCAGCAGCCTCGGCAGCGTCATCTTCGAACATCGCGGCGATCACGTCGACGCCGGCAGCCTGCTGCTCGGCCTCATCCGGCGAGCGGGCAACATTGACCTTGACGGTCACGGCCACTTCCGGGTGCAGCGCCACCTTGACGTCGAACACGCCGATGGTCTTGATCGGGCGTTCCAGCACGATCATCGACTTCGTCACGCCCGCGCCATCGGCGTTGAGGGCATCGACGATGTCGCGCACCGAAACCGAACCATAAAGCTGGCCAGCGTTCGACGAAGCGCGGATCAGGACGACCGACTTGCCGTCGACGTTGCCGGCGTGCTGCTCGGCTTCACCACGACGGGCGGCGTTGTCGGCTTCGATCTTCTCGCGGTTGGCTTCAAAGACCTTGCGGTTGGCTTCGTTGGCGCGCAGCGCCTTCTTGTTGGGCAGCAGATAGTTGCGGGCGTAGCCATCCTTGACGGTGACGACGTCGCCGATCGTGCCCAGCTTCTCGATGCGCTCGAGGAGAATGATTTCCATCGGTCTTCTCCCTTACTTCACGAGGTAGGGCAGCAGGCCCAGGTGACGGGCACGCTTGATCGCCTGGCCCAGTTCACGCTGCTTCTTGGCAGAAACGGCGGTGATGCGGCTCGGCACGATCTTGCCACGCTCGGACATATAGCCCTGCAGCAGACGCGTGTCCTTGTAATCGATCTTCGGCGCGTTCTTGCCCGAGAACGGGCACGACTTGCGGCGGCGGAAAAAGGCGCGGGCCATCTCTTAGAACTCCTCGCGTTCGCGGCGCTTGGCGCGCTCGCGGTCCTGCTTGCGCATCTGCACCGACGGGCCGGCTTCCAGCTCGTCAACGCGCACGGTCAGCCAGCGGATCACGTCTTCGTTGATCGCGGTCTGGCGCTCCAGCTCGGCCACGACGCCGGCAGGGGCATCGATGTTGAGCAGCACGAAGTGCGCCTTGCGGTTGCGCTTGATCTTGTATGCGAGATTCTTGAGGCCCCAGGTTTCGGTCTTGGTGACCTTGCCCTGACCTGCTTCGACGATCTCGGTGGCGGTGGCGGCCAGCGCATCGACCTGCGCTTGGCTGAGGTCCTGGCGTGCCAGGAACACGTGCTCATAAAGAGCCACGGCAGCTTCCTTCCATCATTCTAACCGATCGCTGGCTGATCCGCGGGATTGCGGGGCCCCTCCGGCTTTCTTCGCTTCCCGGCGAACCGGGAAGTGGCGGCCCTTAGCCGCTTTGGGCATGAATGCAAGGAAAAAGGCGGTTGCAGCGTCAATCCGGGTTCTGATCGACCAGGATCACCTTGAACTGGGTGCGGTCGACATCGTCGGTCAGCACACCATGCATGGTGAAATGGCCCTTGCGGCTGGAATCGTTGTAAAAGCGGAAATCGCCCTTGCTGGTTCCCCATGCCAGCGGCGCGGGCAGGGGGTCGCCCTTCAGGAACTGCATCTTGTAGATCGACATGCCGATCTCGCCGCCGATCACCCAGGCTTCCCCGCTGATCCGGAACTGGCCCATGTAGTCGACATTTTCCAGCTTGAGGTTTTCCAGCATCGCCCCGATGAACGAGAAATCGTCGTTCAACTGGAATTTCATCAGTATCCCGGTGCTGAATTCCCCGCCGCGATACTGGTCGCTCTTGGTGGAGCTGCGGCCCATCCATTTCATCGCCATCAACTGGCGCACGGCTTCGCGATAAGGTTCGGGCACGATCGCCCGGGCCGGGGTGATCGGGCCAAGCAGACCGGCGGCGGTGGCCCCGGCAATCAGCGAGCGTCGGGTGGTCAGCACGGAAATTCGCTCCCCAAAGGTCAATGTGGGCCAGCCTAGCCTTGCACCGCGGCAGCCACCTTGCGCTTTTGCGACAGGACTTTGCGCCACGTCAATGAAGCCTATGCCGCACCTGCTAACAAATGCCGCGTTGCAATAAGGAGGCTGTCATGCCCAACGCAGAAACCATGCCGCGCATTCAGGAAATCCGCATCCGTTCGGGGCAGACCATCGCTGTCCGCCCGGTCTCGCCGGAAGACGAACCGCTGCTGGAAGAGTTCTTCGACCGGGTCAGCGACGATGACCGCCGGTTCCGGTTCCTCTCGGCCCACAAGCATCTCGATCATGCGCAGCTGGCGCCGATGGTGGAAGTCGATCACTTCCGCACCGAGAGCTTCATCGCCTTCGACGAAGGCACCGACACGGTGATCGGCCATGCCCTGCTGGCCTGCGACAATGCCCTCGACACCGCCGAAGTGGCCGTATCGGTGTGCAGCACCTGGCGCGGCCAGGGCGTGGGCTGGGCGCTGCTCGACGTGCTGGCTGAAGCGGCCCGCCATCGCGGCCTGCGCCGGGTGATCTCGCTGGAAGACCGCGACAACCATGCCGCGATCGAACTGGAACGCGAGAAGGGCTTTGTTCCGCACGGCGTCGATGGCGATCCGCACATGGTGCTGCTGGAAAAGCTGCTGCGCTAATGCTCACTTGAAAGCGGGCGGCAAGTGCCGCACAGGAACGGAAAATCCACCAGGGGAGTTTCCGTTCCATGCCCACCGGCCTTGTCGCGCTGCTTGACGACATCTCGGTCATCGCAAAGGTCGCTGCTGCCAGCATCGACGATGTCGGCGCGGCGGCTGCCAAGGCCGGATCGAAAGCAGCCGGGGTGGTGATCGACGATGCGGCCGTCACCCCAAGCTATGTCACCGAGTTCACGCCAGAGCGGGAACTGCCGATCATCTGGCAAATCGCCAAGGGCAGCCTCAAGAACAAGCTGCTGATCCTGCTGCCGGCCGCGCTGCTGCTCAGCGAGTTCCTCCCCGCCGTGATCACGCCGCTGCTGATGCTGGGCGGCCTGTTCCTGTGCTATGAAGGCGCGGAGAAGGTGATCGAGAAGCTGGGCGGGGCCAAGCATGGCGAAACGCTGGAAGATCCGATCGAGGACATGGCGACCTTCGAGAAGGAACGCATTTCCGGCGCGGTGCGCACCGACTTCATCCTTTCGGCCGAAATCATGGCGATTGCGCTCGCCGAAGTGGCCGATCAGGCGCTGGTCAGCCGCGGGATCATCCTCGCCGTGGTCGGGATCGTCATCACCATTGCGGTTTACGGCGTGGTCGCGCTGATCGTGAAGATGGACGATATCGGCCTGCATATGGTGCGGGAACGCACCAGCGCGGCGGCCAAGGCATTTGGCCGGGGGCTGCTCCACGCGATGCCCAGGTTGCTGACGACGCTGTCGGTGGTCGGCACGCTGGCCATGCTGTGGGTTGGCGGTCACATCCTGGTCGATGGTGCCAAGAAGCTGGGCTTCAAGCCGCCTTACGAGGCGATCCACAGTGTTGAACACGCTGTGCACGAGGCGACCGGCACCCTGGGCGGGGTGCTGGGCTGGCTGACAAATTCGACCCTTTCGGGCATTGTCGGGCTGGTGCTGGGCGCAATTGTCGCCTTTGCGATCCACAAGGTTCCGGCGATGCTGGGCAAGTCAGCCCACTGAAGCAAGCACATCCCGGGCAAAGGCGGTCAGCGTATCGTCACGCGCGCCCATGATCACCACCCGGTCGCCGGGGCGGGCGAGTTCGGCAATCCGTTTGCCGCAATCCTCGCGCGAGGGGACATGTTCGGCCTTGCCGCCATGATCGCGGATCAGGGCGACGATCCGTTCGCTCCCCTCGCTGCGATCGACCGTGCCGCCGAAATAGACCGGATCACACAGCAGCGTGACGTCTTCCGGTCCGAGCAGGCGGGCGAAGACTTCGGCCAGTTCATGCCCCATCTGCCGCAACGGTCCATAGCCGTGCGGCTGGAAGAAGGCGATCACCCGGCCGGGGTGGGCTTTCAGGGTGATGAGCGTGGCGGCGCACTTTTCCGGGTTGTGGCCGAAATCGTCGATCACGGTGACGCCTGACGGGCTGGTGCCGATCACGTCGAACCGGCGGGCCAGCCCGGAATAGCTGGCCAGTGCCTCTACCGCGGTTTCAAACGGCACGCCGGCCGCGCAGGCCGCGGCGATGGCGGCCAGCGCATTCGACAGGTTGTGCCGGCCCGGCACCCGCAGGGTCAGTTCGCGGGTCATCGCCCGGTTGCGATCGATCACGCACGCGGAAATCGCGAAGGGCGTCTCGACAATGCTGTCCGGCTCCACCCCGATCTGGGCGGCGGGATTGCCGACCGCATAGGTCAGGCAGGGGGTGTAGACCGGGGCAAGGGCGGCGGCCTCGGCATCGTCCAGGTTGACCACGCAGGCATCGGCCATCCGCAGGAAATCCCCGAACAGGGCCCGCAGTTCCTCCATCGACTTGTGATCGAGGCTGACATTCAGCAGCACCGCAACCTTGGGCCGGTAGAGTGCGATCGAGCCGTCGCTTTCATCGACTTCGGACACGAACACGTCCCCGCTGCCGACCCGGGCCGAAGCAAACGGGGCGTCGGGCGTGGCATAGTTCTTCATCACCGCGCCGTTCATGATCGTCGGATCGCGGCCGGCGCGGTCCATGATCCAGCCGGTCATGCCGGTGACCGTGCTCTTGCCGCTGGTCCCGCCGATGGCGATGCCGGTGGGGGCCTGATTGAACAGCGTGGCGAGAAGCTCCGCCCGGGTCATCCGCGGACAGCCCAGTTCCCGGGCGCGGACCATTTCGGGTACGGTATCTTCCACCGCCGCCGAGGCAACCAGCGTCTGTTCTGCCGAGACGATCCCGCTGCCGTCCTGCGGGTGCAGGTCAAAGCCCAGGCTTTCCAGCCAGGCGAATTTTTCCGGTGTGCGGCCCTGATCGCGGCTGCGGTCCGATCCGGCGACCTCAGCGCCTGCGCCCTTCAGGATCAGCGCCAGCGGCAGCATGCCCGATCCGCCGATGCCGCAGAAGAACCAGGGGTGAGAGGTAAGGTCGCTCATGCAGTCTCCGGTATGCGGCCTTGCGTGCCAGCGCAACCGGGTTAGGTAGATGGCATGACCCGGATCGCCATCTGCGCCCCGTCGCGTTCGATTTGCCATGAGGATGCGGCGCGCGTTTCCGCCCTGGCGGAAGAGTTTACCGGGCTGGAGCTGCATTTCCATCCGCAGTGCTTTTTCGAGCATGGCCATTTCGCCGGGACTGACCGGCAGAGGCTGGACGCGCTGGTCGAATGCGCCAACGATCCGGCCTTTGATGCGGTGTGGTTTGCGCGCGGCGGCTATGGCTCCAACCGGATTGCCGAGGACGCGCTGGTTCGGTTTGACCATGCCGCGCAGGACAAGGCCTATCTTGGCTATTCCGATGGCGGCTATCTGCTGGGCGGGCTGTACCGCCAGCGCATCGGCCGCCCGGTCCATGCGCCCATGCCGGTAGACGTGCGCCGCAGCGGCGGCGAGGCCGCGGTTCGGCGAGTGCTGGGCTTCATCGCCGGGGACAATGCCGGGCTCGAGCCGGGGCTGGATGCGCGCCCGGTGGCGGCTTTCAACCTGATCACCCTGGCCATGCTGTGCGGCACATCACTGATGCCGGGGCTGGCCGGACACGTGGTGCTGGTGGAGGAAGTGAGCGAGCACGATTACGCGGTCGACCGCCTGTTCTTCCACGTCACCGCACATCTGGGCGGGATTGCCGGGCTCAGGCTCGGCAAGGTCAGCGATGTTCCGGTCAACGAGGTCGATTTCGGCCAGAGCGCCGATGAAATCGCCCGGTTCTGGTGCGATCGCCATTCGATCCCCTACCTCGGCCGGGCGGCGATCGGCCACGATATCGACAACTCAATTGTGCCCTTCGGGCTTGCCCGCAGCTTCGCCGGACAATAGGCGCGCGGACCAGTATCAGGAGTATTTGCAATGCGAGCTTTCGTTTTTCCCGGGCAGGGCAGCCAGAAGGTCGGCATGGGCGTGGACCTCGCCGCCGCCAGCCCCGCCGCGCGCGAAGTGTTCCAGGAAGTGGACGACGCGCTGAACCAGAAGCTGTCCGCGATCATGGCCGAAGGGCCGGACGATGCCCTGACCCTGACCGAAAACGCCCAGCCGGCGATCATGGCCAATGCCATCGCCGTGCTGCGGGTGCTCGAAAAGGAAGGCGGCATCACGCTGGCGGCCAAGGCCGATTTCGTCGCGGGCCACAGCCTGGGCGAATATACCGCGCTCTGCGCCGCCGGGGCTTTCAGCCTGGCCGATACGGCCCGCCTGCTCAAGCTGCGCGGGCAGGCGATGCAGGCCGCCGTGCCGGTGGGCGTCGGCGCAATGTGCGCGCTGCTCGGTGCGGATATCGACAAGGCCCAGCGGCTGGCCGAGGCTGCTGCCGAAGGTGAAGTCTGCACCGTCGCCAATGACAACGATCCGACCCAGGTGGTCCTGTCCGGCCACAAGGGCGCGATCGAGCGGGCGATTGCCATGGTCAAGGATTTCGAGATCAAGCGCGGCGTGCTGTTGCCGGTTTCCGCTCCGTTCCATTGCCCGCTGATGCAGGGTGCCGCCGATGCGATGGCCGAAGCGCTGGGCCAGACCCCGCCGGGGCCGCTGACCGTCCCGGTCTTCGCCAACGTCACGGCCGCCGTGGCAAGCGAGCCGGCCGATGTGCAGCGCCTGTTGGTCGAGCAGGTTTGCGGCCGGGTGCGCTGGCGCGAAAGCGTGATCGCGATGAAGGAAGCGGGCGTGGACAGCTTCGTCGAGCTGGGCGGCAAGGTGCTTGGGCCCATGATCGGCCGCTGCGTTTCGGATGTTTCGGTTGCCTCGGTCGTCACGATGGCGGACATCGAGGCAATCGCGAAGGAGCTTTGACAATGGAACACCGCATGTTCGACCTGACCGGAATGACCGCCCTCGTCACCGGCGCCGCCGGCGGCATCGGCTCCGCGATCAGCCATGCGCTGGCGCGGCAGGGGGCACGGCTGGCGCTGTCCGGCACCAACCCGGCCAAGCTGCGCGCCTTCCGTGAGGAACTGAACGACACCTACGGTCACGACCATGTCGAGATCACCTGCGACCTGTCCAATTCCGAACAGGTCGAGCATCTGGTCCCGGCCACGGTCGACACCCTGGGCAAGATCGACATTCTGGTGAACAACGCCGGGATCACTCGCGACAACCTGGCGATGCGGATGAAGGACGAGGAGTGGGACGCGGTGATCCGGGTCAATCTGGAAGCGGCCTTCCGTCTGATGCGGGCCTCGATGAAGCCGATGATGAAGGCCCGGTTCGGCCGGATCATCACCATCACCAGCGTGGTCGGCGCGACCGGCAATCCGGGCCAGGCCAACTATGCCGCGGCCAAGGCGGGTCTGGTCGGCATGTCGAAATCGCTGGGCCAGGAAGTGGCCAGCCGCGGGATAACGGTCAACTGTGTGGCCCCCGGTTTCATCCGCACCGCGATGACCGACGTGCTGCCCGACGCCCAGAAGGACGCGCTTAACGCGCGGATCCCGATGGGCCGGATGGGCGAGGGAGAGGATATCGGTGCGGCCGTGGCCTACCTTGCCAGCAAGGAGGCCGGCTACATCACCGGCCAGACACTCCACGTTAATGGCGGCATGGCGATGATCAGCTGATCGTTGCAGTCCGGCGATTCCATAATCGGGGCCAGTTCAATGCGTTATCCGGTGCTTTTTGCTGCTGCTCTCGCTCTTGCCGTGGCTCAGCCGGTGCTGGCCCAGTCCGCTCCGGCCCGGGTCAGCGATGCCGCTCTGGCCTGTCCGAAGCAGGACGTCGCCGCTGATCTGCCGGGCAAGCTGATCGACGCGATGCTGTCTGGCGCGACGCGAACGCCGGAAGGCAAGGCCCTGTTCGAACGGTTCGAGGCAGCAGCAGCCCAGTGTGCCGAGAAGCATTCGGTACCCGCTTCGCTGCGCGGGACCTATGCCGCTTACGCTTTCGATCTGGTCATGCGCGATGAACTGGCGCGGCGCCTGCGCGCTGCAAAGGTCCCGGTCGAAGCGTTGGACGAGGCACTGGGTTATGGTCCGGGGCGGCCCAATCCCGTCATTCAGCGGGTCGAGCAGAGCCACGTCGACAAGATGACCGCCGCGGCCCGCAAGCGCGGCTATGATCTTGAAAAGGCCCCGGAAGAGGTGCTGCGATATGTCGGCATGTATGTCGGTGCGCAAAGCGGGCTGGTCGAGGATCTGGCCGCCCTGCGCTGACCGGGGCGAGACTGGCCCATTTATGCACAGTTTCCCCGGCATTCGGGGGGGAGAGGCTTGCCGCCACACGCCCCTGCGGTAAGGAATGCTGACCGCAAACCAAGGCGCGCGGGGTCGATTCCCCGTTTGCGCGCCCCAGGGGGATACGAAAGTACCATGAAGGCCACCATCGAACGCGCGACGCTCCTCAAGTGCCTGTCGCACGTCCAGTCGGTTGTTGAACGCCGCAACACCATCCCGATCCTCTCGAACGTGCTGATCGAAGCGGCGGGCGACGGCACGGTGAAGATCATGGCGACCGACCTCGATTTGCAGGTGGTGGAAAGCCTGGGCGCGGTCTCGGTTGAAAGCGCCGGCGCGATCACCGTTTCGGCCCACCTGCTGTTCGACATTGCCCGCAAGCTTCCCGACGGCAGCCAGGTCAGCCTGGAAACCGCCGACAATCGCATGACCGTCAAGGCCGGACGCAGCCGCTTCAGCCTGCCGACCCTGCCGCGTGACGATTTCCCGGTGATCGTCGAAGGCGATCTGCCGACCAGCTTCGAAGTGCCGGGTGCCACGCTGGCCCAGCTGATCGATCGCACCCGTTTTGCGATCAGCACCGAGGAAACGCGCTATTACCTCAATGGCATCTTCATCCACGTGACGGATGATGAACTGCGCGCCGCCGCCACCGATGGCCACCGCCTGGCCCGCTTCACGATTGCCCGGCCCGACGGGGCGGAAGGCATGCCGGACGTGATCGTACCGCGCAAATGCGTGGCCGAACTGCGCAAGCTGCTGGAAGAATCGCTCGATGCCAACGTGCTGGTCGATCTCTCGGCCAGCAAGATCCGCTTCACCCTGGGCGGTGAAAGCGGCGTGGTGCTGACCAGCAAGCTGATCGACGGCACGTTCCCCGATTACAGCCGCGTGATCCCGACCGGGAACGACAAGCTCTTGAAGCTTGATCCGCGCAGCTTCTGGGAAGGGGTGGACCGCGTGGCCACCATCGCCACGGAAAAGACCCGCGCGGTCAAGATGGCGCTGGAGACCGACAAGGTCACCCTGTCGGTCACTTCGCCCGACAACGGTACCGCGGCCGAAGAAGTCCCGGCCAGCTATACCTCGGCCGGGTTCGAGATCGGCTTCAACGCCAATTACCTTAAGGATATCCTCGGCCAGATCGAGGGCGACACGGTCGAACTGCACCTGGCCGATGCCGGCGCGCCGACCCTGATCCGCCAGGACGACAAGAGCCCGGCGCTTTATGTGCTGATGCCGATGCGGGTGTGATCTTTACGGACCCCGTAACAGTTGCTTGAATGGGCGCTCCGCAATGGGGCGCCCATTTGCGTTGGGAGAGAAAACAATGAGCCAGACCGTCCAGTTCCAGCGCCATGACCTGAGCCAGTCGCGGATCGTCGATGCCGCGCTGCCGCAGCTGGGTGAGGGCGAAGTCCGGCTGAAGATCGAGAGCTTTTCGGTCACCGCCAACAATGTGACCTACGCAATCGCAGGCGATGCCTTTGGCTATTGGAACTTCTTCCCCGGCGAAGGAGACTGGGGCGTGGTGCCGATGTGGGGCCATGCGGTGGTGGAAGCATCCAACCATCCGGACATCGCGGTGGGCGAACGGGTCTATGGCTACCTGCCGATGGGCCAGCATCTGGACGTGCTTCCGGTCGGCGTTTCGGCAGGCGGCTTCAGCGACGGTGCTGCACATCGCCAGCCGATGAGCCCGATCTACAACCAGTACACCCGGCTTGCCGCCGATCCGGAGCACGATCCGGCCAAAGAGGCGGAACGGATGATCTTCGGTCCGCTGTTCAAGACCGGCTTCCTGATCGAGAGCTTCATGCGCCGCGAAGACTGGTTCGGGGCGGAAGCCGTGGTGATTACCTCGGCCTCGTCAAAAACGGCGCTGTCGCTGGCCAGCGTGGCGCGCCATCGCTCGCCGGGGGTGAAGCGGATCGGGCTGACTTCGGCCGGCAATGTCGAGTTCGTGAAGGCCAGCGGCTTTTACGATGAGGTGCTGGCCTATGACCGGGTGACGGACCTGCCGCAGGGGCCGACGGTGTCCGTCGATTTCGCCGGGAACGCGGGGCTGCTGCACGCCATCCACACCGCGCTGGGCGGTCACCTCAAGTATTCCTGCACCGTGGGCGCAACCCATGTCGGCGCGGGCTTCGGACAGAATAACGGACCGATCCCGGGGCCGACCCCGACCCTGTTCTTCGCGCCCGATCACGCCGTGGCGGCGATCAAGGAACTTGGCCCGAAAGCCTTTGGCGAGGCCGTGGCGGAAAGTTGGGTTCGGTTCCTGGCCGAGGCGGGCGGGGCCGTGGCGGTCAGCTGGCAGGATGGACTGGCGGCTGCGCAACAGGCTTTCGCCGCGATCCATGGCGGCAAGGCGGATCCGGCGGTGGGGATCGCTATCCGGCCATAGAGCCACAAAGCGTCCGTCCCGGAGCGGTCCGGGACGGCGCTTCGGCGATTATTCGGCCGCTTCCAGCATTTCGACCTGCTGCGGTCCGCGGATCAGTCCGCCGGGGGTGGCGCCGGTCCACTTGCCGTCTTCGAAGGTCACCACACCGGTCTTGATCGTGCAGACATAGCCTTCAGCCTTCTGGAGCAGCCGCTTGCCGCCTGCCGGGAGGTCGAACGCCAGCCAGGGCTTGCCCAGCTTGACCTTGTCCAGATCGATCACGTTGATATCGGCCAGATAACCCGGCGCGAGGATCCCGCGATCGTTGAGGCCATAAAGCCGCGCGGTATCGCGACACTGGCGCTTCACCGCGTTTTCCAGGCTGATCCGCCCGCCGCGCTTACGGTCGCGCACCCAGTGCTGGAGCATGAAGGTCGGGCTGGCGGCATCGCAAATCGTGCCGCAGTGCGCCCCGCCGTCGGACAGCGAATTCACCGTATCGTCGCTCTGCTGCAGCGCCTCGAGGAAATCGAGGTTGCCATCGGCATAGTTGAGGATCGGCAGATAGATGAAGCCCTTGCCATCGTCGCGGCAGAGGAGGTCATAGGCGTATTCATCGCCCGAAACCCCAGCCGCGGCGGCGCGCGCGGCGATCGAGGCATCGGCTTGCGGCTCGTAGTCGAAGTCCGGGTCCATTTCGAACTGCATGGTCCAGCCACCGCTGACCACCATCGAGATGCCGATGATGTCTTCCGGCACCTGGCTGTAATCGCTCGCTTCGCTGAGCAGCTGGGCCTTGAAGGCCGGATCGAGCAGCTTGGCCTTCTGCTGGTCCCACGGCAGATCGGCAATCGCCTGCCAGGATGGACGCAGACGGAACGGGTGGACCGTGCCTTGCCAGGCCATGATGATGCCGTTGCCGCGCAGCGCGATCTGGGCAACGATGTTGGCGCCGTTGTCGTTCTCGGCACGCATGTTGGCGATTTGCTCGTCCAGCGGCTGTTCCTTGGCGATCGACTGGAGCGCGGCGAAGGTCACCGGCAGGCCGGTTTCGCGGCTGATCTGGCCCATCCAGCCGAACTCATTCCATTCGCGCCGCAGGTCGCTGGCCATTTCGAACACGCCGTAGCCGACCCGGCCCATGGCGCGGCCGATCTCGACCAGTTCCTCTTCGGTGGCAGTGGTGCCGGGGACCAGCTCGCCGTCGATCGAGCGGTGCAGCACGGTGCGGCTGGTCGAAAAGCCCAGCGCCCCGGCGCGCACGCCGTCCTCGACGATGTCGGCCATCTTCTTGATGTCATCAGCGGTCGGGATCGCGCCCGGCTGTTCACGGTCACCCAGCACATAGGCCCGCACCGCGCCGTGCGGCACGTGGGTGCCGACGTCGACCGTGCGGGGCAGGGCTTCCAGCGCGTCGAGGTATTCGGGGAAGGTTTCCCAGTTCCACTTCATCCCTTCGGCCAGCGCCGTGCCGGGAATGTCTTCCACCCCTTCCATCAGCCCGATCAGCCACTCGTGCCGGTCCGGTGCGGCCGGGGCAAAGCCGACGCCGCAATTGCCCATGACCACGGTGGTCACGCCGTGCCAGCTGGACGGGGCCATTTCCTGGTCCCAGGTGGCCTGGCCATCATAATGCGTGTGCACATCGACCCAGCCGGGAGCGACGATCTTGCCGGCGGCGTCAATCTCGCGCGCGGCGCTGCCGTGAACCGCGCCGACGGCGGCGATCAGCCCGTCCTTCACCGCGACATCGCCGGTAAAGCGCGGCGCGCCGGTGCCGTCGACAATGGTGCCATTTCGGATGATCAGATCATAGGATGCCATGGGCTCTCTCCATCTGCGCGACTCTCTGCCGGGACGCGCTTTAACCGGGCGATTAAATCATGGCTTGAGAGAGGGGGCAAGCGCTTTGGCGGCCCGCCTACTCCCCGCGCGCCCTGATCATCTCGGCCACGTCGACGAACTTTTCGCGCGGGGCATCGGATCGGGCACGGGCTTCTTCCTCGGCCTCGATCTTCTTCCAGTCGCGGAACGTGACAACGTCCAGCCCGCGCGCGGCGGCGATCTCGTCAAAACCGGCGCGGCCCGGTTTGCCGCCGTGGCCGAGCAGGCCGGCGGCGATGTCCTCGGCGATCTTTTCGACGACGCTGAACCCGTCAGGGCGGTTGGTGCCGATCGTGCCGGACGGCCCGCGCCGCGCCCAGCCGACGCAGTAGATGCCGGGCAGGATGCGCCCCTCGTCATTGGCGAACTTGCCGGCGCGCTCGTCAAACGGGACGTCTGGGATCGGGCTTGAGCGATAGCCGATGCAGCACACCACCAGGCCCGCCGGGATCACATAGGTCTCGCCCGTGCCGGTCGCCCGCCCGGCTTCGACCACGGTGCGTTCCACCTCGATCCCCTCGACCTTGTCGGTTCCCAGGATCGCCTTGGGGCTGGCGAAGAAATCGAACTCGATCTCGATCGGGCAGTCGGCATAGTGGCTTTCGGGGATCGCCGCGAAGGACCTGAGGTGCGTGACCGACTTACGCAGCCCCGGCTCCAGCAGCGCGTCCTCGCCCAATTCGGGGAGGTCGGCCGGATCGACCCGCGGCGCGGCGCGCGACAGGTGCGATAGTTCGCCCAGTTCCTTGGGCGTCATCATGATCTGGTGCGGCCCGCGCCGGCCCAGCACGACGATCCGCTTGAGCTTCGAGGTGTCGAGCACGTCGAGCGCATGGGCGACGATATCGCTGCCGGCAAATTCCGCGCGGGTCTTGGACAGGATCCGCGTCACGTCGAGCGCGACATTGCCCATGCCGATCACCACGGCGGTATCGTGGCTGAGGTCGGGATCGAGATCGGCGAACAGCGGGTGGCCGTTGTACCAGCCGACAAAGGCCGCGCTGCCATAGACATTGGCCAGGTTTTCACCCGGCAGATCCAGCTTGCGGTCGTGCGGCGCGCCGGTGGCGATCACCACCGCGTCATAGCATTGCTGCAATTCGGCGATCGACACGTCCTTGCCGATCATCACGTTGCCGACAAAGCGGACGTTCTCCGAAAGCGCGGTCGCCTCATACCGCTTGGCCACACCCTTGATCGACTGGTGATCGGGCGCCACCCCGGTGCGGATCAGGCCATAGGGGACGGGCAGCATGTCGAACACGTCGACCCGGACATCATCGCCCCACTGCTTCTGCGCGGCCTCGGCCGTGTAATACCCTGCGGGTCCCGAACCGATGATCGCGATGTGGCGCATGTGTCAGGCGGCCTTTCTGTCTTCCCGGTCCGGTGCGTTGAGGAACCCGCGCAGCGAGGAAATGGTCTGCTCGCGGTGTGTCAGCATGAACAGGTGACCGCCCTGTTCGAATATTTCCAGCCGGCTGTGCGGGATCAAGGCCTCCAGCATCTTGCCGTTTACCAGGGGCACGATCTGGTCCTCGTCGCCCATCATGATCAGCACGTCCTTCTTGAGGAAGGGCAGGGCGGGGACACTGGTCCAGCCCAGCATGCACAGCAACTGATACATGTAGCCGCGCGGACTTGGCGGGGTCAGGCGGCTGATATGTTCGGCCTTGCCGCCGGTCAGCCCGCCATAAAGCGTGCGGAAATGCTCTTCCATGAAGGCCGCGTCGACATAGCGGCGCGGGTTGGCCATCTTGGTCAGCGCGGCCGGGTTGCCCGGCACCATGATCATCCCCGCCGTGGTGGCGCACAGCACCAGGCGGCGAACCATGTCGCCATGCTGCAGCGTGAAGTGCTGGGCCATGGCACCGCCCCATGAGATGCCCATCACGTCCACTTCCTCCACGCCGAAGCGCTTCAGTAGTTCCCTGGCGGTCCAGCTCATGGTGAAGGGGTTATAAGGCACCAGTGGTTCCGGGCTGCCGCCGACGCCGGGCATGTCGAACATGATGAACGGCCGCTCGGTCAGCGCCTCGGCCAGCGGAGCGACAGCCTCGATATTGGCGCCGATGCCGTTGAAGAACAGGATCGGCAGATGCTCCGAAGGCTCGTTCCAGCGCCAGCGCGCGACCCGCAGGGTTCTCCCGCCGACGGTTTCCATCGAGAATTCGGCGGTCAGATAAAGGCTCACGCTGGCATATCCCCCTTACGACTGGTCCAGCACGTAGAGCCCGGGTGCGGACTCCATCGGCGGGTGCTTCTTGCTGCCCAGAGACTTGGGCGCCGGCACCTTCTTCCCTGCGCGCTGTTGCAGCCATTCCATCCAGAATGGCCACCAGCTTCCGGCCACTTCCTCGGTCCCTTTCAGCCACGCGTCAACATCGGCGGGGGGCAGGCCGGGCTTTTTCGACACATAATACTTCGCCTTGGGGTTGCCCGGCGGGTTGAGGATCGCCTGCATGTGACCCGATTGGCTGAGCACAAAGGTGACGTCCTTCGATCCGAATAGCTGGGTGGAACGATAGCAGGCCCGCCACGGGGTGATGTGATCGGTCGTCCCGCCCAGAATGAACAGGTCGCTCTTGACCTTGGAGAGGTCGATCGGGTGTCCGGCCATTTCGACCTCGCCCTTGCGGGTGAAGGCCAGGGTTTCGAACAGGTGCAGAAAATCGCCCATCAGGCTGGCCGACAGGTTGGTCGCATCGGCATTCCAGAACAGCACGTCGAAGGCCGGCGGATCATCGCCCATCAGGTAATTGTTGATGACGTAGTTCCAGATCAGATCGTTCGGCCGCAGCCAGGCAAAGCCGCGGGCCAGATCGTTGCCCTTGATGATGCCGGCCTTGGCAGCGCGCTGCTTGGCGAGCTGCAGGCCGTTTTCGGTCATCAGCGAACCGGCCTCAATATCATTCTGCTTGGGGTGCAGCACAGTGACCATGTAGGTGAGGGCGCCCAGCCGCTTGTCTCCGGCAGCGGCCATCTTGCTGGCGAGGATCGCCCCGGTCTGTCCGCCCGAACAGGCGCTGGAGATATTGACCTTGGGCGCGCCGGTGATCTCGCAAACAATGTCCACCGCCTTGAGGCAGGACGCAATGTAATCGTCCATCCCCCAGATCCCTTCCTCCTTGGTCGGGTTCTTCCACGAGATCACGAAACACTGGATGCCGTTGTCGGTCTGCCACTTCACCACGGACTTTTCCGGTGACAGATCGTTGATGTACATCTTGTTGATTTGCGGCGGAATTGTCAGCTGCGGGATCTCGTAGACCTCGTCCGTCGTGGGCGCATAATGGACCAGTTCGAACATCGCGTCGCGGTAGACGACCGATCCCTTGGCGGTTGCGACATTCTCGCCCAGCTTGAACGGCTTCTTGTCGACCTGGCTGACCATGCCCTGGTTGTGAACAAGGTCGTTGTAGGCGTTCTTCAGCCCCTTGATCAGCGAGAGGCCGCCGCTGTCGATCAGCCGCTTCTGCGCGGTCGGGTTGCCGACCAAGGTGTTGGTGGGGGCCAGGCCATCAATGATGATGTTGGAGATGAAATTGGCCCGGTCGCGCTCCAGCTCGTCCAATTCCAGTTCTTCGAGCCAGCCCTTCATCCCCTTCTGGATTGCCAGGTAATATTGCGCCCCGGCCCGGAAGAAAGGGTTGTAGCGCCAGGCCGGATCCATGAACCGCTTGTCCTTGGGATCAGGAGCAAGGTCGGACTTGCCGGTCAGGATCTTGACCACGTCCTCGCCAAAGCCTTGCATATGCTTCATCGTCCGGCCCGGGTCGCTGGCGGTCTCGCGCAGCAGCAGAGCGACGGCCCCGACAAAATCCTCGCGTGCCAGACCTACCAGCGGACCCAGCGCCGTGGTCGATTGTGCGGCCTCATGCTCCAGCGTGGTGCCGTTCTTCGCCATTCATCACCCCCGGATTATCCTTGTTCTCTCGGGCGATGATGCCCGTCAAACGAGGCCATTTCAAGCGATTGAACCATAACCGGTCGGTTCGGCTCAAGTGGTCAAAAATTAACGATAAACTTAACGGTTTCTCAAACGCTTTCGGGCATCACGCCGGCCATGTCGGCAATGCCTCAACCCCGCGAGCACGTCAGCGATGACCTGCCTGTGGCGCCCAGCGCCATGGGCGGTGCGGCCGGCGAAGGGCGAGCGAAGGCCGAACAGGGGGGCGAAACCGGCCTTGCGACAACCGGCCGGCGCACTCAGCCGGCCATGACCCGGCAAAGTACCTCCAGTCGCAAGGGTGCCGCCCGTGACGGCCTGCCCAATCAAATTGTCCCAACCTGGAAGTTCATGGCGCCGGTCTTTGCCGGTGGCCTCGTGCTCAACGCAGTGGCCACGCGTGAACTGCCGGGGATCTTGCCGCTGGTCTTGGCGTCGTTGGCCATCCTTGGCGCTGCCCTGACGCCCTTGGCCCAGCGGCTGGAGCAAACCCGACTGTTCGTCCCCGCCCAGCGGCTCGGCCTTATGGCCGTACTGGTCGGGTTGCCAATGCTGCTGTTCGGTCTCGCCGTCGCGTTCTGGGTCGAGCAAAGCGAGGCCACTTGGGAGCAATCGATCGGGATTCTTGTGATCCTTGGCGGCATTGCCTCGGTCATTCTCAATCGCCGGGTGGCACCGCTGGTCCTTTCACAATCAGGATTGTGGCTGGGCGTGGCACTGGTCAGCGCCAGCCGTGCCGCACTGTTTGCAACAGCGCTTGGTTTGGCTGTGGCCCTGTTCGTGGCCTTCCGCCAAGCCAGGGCCGATCAGCATGAGGCTCAGGCCCAGCGCGAGCGCAAGCGGGCCCAGACCCGCGCCGAGGAGATCCTCAACGACTTCGAGCAGACCGGGCAGGGCTGGTTTTGGGAAACCGATCGCCGCGGCGGGCTGGTCTATGTCTCGGCGACCGTGGCGGCAGTGTTGGGGGTCAAACCGCAGAAGCTGCTGGGTCGCCATCTCGCCGATCTGTTTCAGCCGGATATTGCCGGACAAGAGAGCGAGCGCACCCTCGCTTTCCACCTCAATGCCCGATCAGCCTTTACCGACCTCGCTTTGCGCGCGGCCACTCGGGAGGAGGAGGAGCGCTGGTGGTCGGTCAGCGGCCGGCCGCTTTACGATTCCTTCGGCAACTTTCTTGGCTTTCGCGGGTCCGGGCATGACCTGACTGAAAAACGCCGATCCGAGGAACAGGTCTCGCGCCTGGCGCATTACGATTCGCTCACCGGCCTCGCCAACCGGCTTCAGATGGCCCAGACGCTGGAGAAGATACTGCTGGCGCCCAATCCGGAACATCGCACCTGCGCGGTCTTCCTGCTCGATCTTGACCGCTTCAAGCAGGTCAACGACACCATGGGTCACCCGGCCGGGGATGCCTTGCTGACCCAAGTGGCCCAGCGGCTTGAGCGGACGATTGGCGAATTTGGGCGGGTCGGTCGCCTCGGCGGGGATGAATTCAAGGTCATTCTGCCCGGGCGTCACCGAAGGGAGGATCTGGCCGCACTGGCTCGGCGGGTCATCCACAACCTGTCCGAACCCTACTCGATCGAAGGGCATCGGGTGATCATCGGGGCATCCGTCGGGATAGCTCTTTCGCCTGACGATGGCGTGACGTCCGAAGCGATCATCCGCAATGCTGACCTTGCGCTCTACGCGGCCAAGGATGGTGGTCGCGGCAGGCATCACTTCTATGCCGCGGACCTTCACAGCGATGCCGAAGAACGCCGCCAGTTGGAACAGGACTTGCGCGATGCCCTGGTTCAGGGCGGGTTGGAGCTTTATTATCAGCCCGTTGTTCACACGGTCACCGAACGGATCACCGGATTCGAAGCGCTGCTGCGCTGGAATCATCCGGTTCGTGGACAGCTCTCGCCAGCCAAGTTCATCCCTGTGGCGGAAGATTCCGGGCTGGTTGCGCCAATCGGGGAGTGGGCGCTGCGCACGGCTTGCCGCGATCTGGCCAACTGGCCCGAAAGTGTCCGTGTCGCGGTCAACGTTTCGCCCCTGCAGTTCGCCAATCCTGCTTTGCCGGCCATCATCACCAGCGCGCTCGCTGAAGCACAAGTCGATCCCTCGCGCCTGGAGCTCGAGATTACGGAGAGCGTTTTCCTGAGCGACGACGATGCCGTCGATGCCATGTTTACGGCGCTGAAGCGGGTCGGCGTGCGCCTGGCGCTGGACGATTTCGGCACCGGCTATTCAGCGCTCGGCTATCTGAAGAAGGCTCCGTTCGACAAGATCAAGATCGATCAGTCCTTCGTGCGCGGGGCAACCATCGAAGGCAGCCGCAACGGGGCGATCATTTCCTCGATCGTCAACCTGGCCGAGGCCCTGGGCATGGAAACCACCGCCGAAGGCGTGGAAACGCTCGACGAGCTCGATCTGGTGCGCATGCTGGGGTGCAGCCATGTCCAGGGCTATATCTACGAGAAGCCGCTGAGCGTGGCCAATGCGACCATCAGACTCCAGACCGGCCTGACCGCCATCGCGATTGGGCCAAGGGCCGCACGCGCCTCCCGCCAGACCATGCTGCGCAAGGTCGTGCTGGAGAACGGCGGGCATCACTATCACGGCACGATCCGCAACATCTCTGCTTCGGGTGCCATGATCGAAGGTTTGTGGAACGTTCCGCCGGGCACGATCTTTACCATCATTATGTCCGAAGGTCAGATGGTTACCGCCACCGCCCGGTGGTCGCAGCAGGACCGGATGGGAGTCGAATTCGCCACTCCGCTGCAACTCGACGAAACCGGCCGGATTGCCATGCTCTCACACCAGGGCACGGATCGTCCGCGCGCGGCCAGCCTGCGCCGCGATGCGGCGGCCTGACGACGGGGGCAAACCCAAGGAAATCCCCGCGAGTTAGGCTTTTAGAAACCACATGTGGTTATCAAAGCTTATCGGGCTGGTCCGATTTCTTACCGGGGCAACCAGGGACAATGTCGAACGTGAGTGGATCCGCACTGGGACGATTCCGCAGCCTGCTCGCACCGGGCAAGGCGGCATCGTCTGCGTCGCAGAAGCCGCTCACGGGTTCTGAGCTTGAACAGGCGGTCCTGCTGCTGCGCGATTACGAGGCCTCCGGTCTGGGCTGGTTCTGGTCCAGCGACAACGAAGGCCGCATCACCTACATTTCCGATTGCATCGCCGAACGGCTTGGCTGTGAACGGTCGGCGCTGATCGGCCAGCCGATTCAGGCGCTGTTCGTGCTCGACCGGGATGAAGATGATACGGTCGAACGCACGCTCCCCCTGATCCTGAGCGCGCGTAAGACGTTCTCGGACATCCAGGTGCGGGCCGCGGCCGAGGATCGGGAAATCTGGTGGTCGATCTCCGGCCGTCCGCAGTTGCAGGCCGACGGTACTTTCCTTGGCTATCGCGGAAACGGCACCGACATCACCGCGACACGGCAAAGCCAGAAAGATGCCTCGCGCCTGGCGCAGTATGATTCGCTGACAGGTCTTGCCAACCGTCACCGGATGGGCAAGCGGCTGAGCGCGACGCTCACTGCCTACCAGGCGGCCAAGCGCGCCTGTGCGGTGATGATGATGGACCTCGACCGGTTCAAGGCCGTGAACGATACGTTGGGCCATCCGGCAGGGGACGAACTGCTCAAGCAGGTCGCCCAGCGCCTGCAGCGGGTAATTTCCGACAAGAACTGTGAAATCGGCCGCCTTGGCGGGGATGAATTCCAGATCATGCTGCCGGACATCGACGATCGCGGGCGGCTGGGCGAGATTGCCAAGACGATCATCACCATGATCAGCCAGCCCTATCAGATCGAGGGGAGCCGCTGCGTCATCGGGGCCTCGGTCGGCATCGCCATTGCGCCGTACGATGGGATCAATTCCGAAGAACTGGTGCGCTCGGCCGACCTGGCGCTTTATGCCGCCAAGGGCGGCGGGCGCGGTCAGTTCCGGTTCTATTCCAGTGACCTGCACTCCGAAGCCGAGCGCCGTCGTCAGATCGAAGAAGACCTTCGCGATGCGCTTGGCAGCGGGCAGATGCGGGTTGCTTACCAGCCCATCGTCGACACAAAGTCGAACAAGGTTGTTGCGATGGAGGCGTTTTCGCGCTGGGAGCATCCCGAACTTGGCGATGTCCCTCCCAGTGTGTTCATCCCGATTGCCGAAGAAGCGAACCTGATCGGACCGCTGGGCGACTGGATCCTGAAACAGGCCTGCGCGGAAGCCGCCAACTGGCCGGGCGGAGTGCGGGTTGCGGTCAATGTTTCTGCTGCTCAGTTTGCCAACACCGGCCTTCCCAGCCTGGTCGCTCAGGCTCTGGCTCATGCCGAACTTCCTCCCGAACGGCTGGAACTTGAGCTGACGGAGTCGATCTTTCTGGGCGATGAAGCCGCAACCAGCGAAATGTTCAACCAGCTCAAGCTGCTGGGTGTGCGGCTGGCGCTGGACGATTTCGGAACTGGCTATTCCTCGCTCAGCTATTTGCAGCACGCTCCGTTCGACAAGATCAAGATCGACAAGAGCTTCATCCGCGGCGTGACCGAGGAAGGCAACCGCAACGCGGCAATCATCGCATCGATCGTGAGCCTGGCCAAGGCCCTGAAGATGGAGACCACGGCCGAGGGGATCGAAGCGCATGACGAGCTGGAAGCGATGCGCAAGCTCGGCGTTTCGCAGATCCAGGGTTACATCTATGCCAGCCCGACAACGGCCGAGCTGGTTGATGAGGCACTGGCCAGCGGCGAGTGGGTGATCGAACCGGAAGGGCCGAGCCGTTATCGCCAGGATCGCCGCACCGTGCTGCGCAAGGTCGGGCTGATCCACGAGGATCACCGCTACGAAGTGACGATGCGCAACCTGTCGCGCTCGGGCTGCATGGTCGAAGGGCTGATGGACGTGCCCGAAGGCACCCAGTTCGTGGTCGACTTCGGCGAGGGGCAACTGGCTGTGGCAGTGGTACGGCGTTCGGCCGGGACCATGCAGGGGCTGGAATTCGAACAGCAGCTGGTAGACGACGGGGCAGGGGGGCTTTGCACCCGCCACCGCGTATCGCCCTATGTCCTGGCGCAGGCCGGCATGCCGCTTCAGGCCTTGCCGTCTGGCAGTTATCCGATGCAGCTGATGCAGCAGCCCGGCACCCCGATCAGCCTGCCCAAGTTCGGCCAGGTCGATCCCGGCAAGCCGCGCGCCAAGGTGGCCTGAAACACTGGCTGACAGGGCCGGGCGGTCCTGCTAACGGCGCGGGGTATGACTGACCTGTCCCGTATCCGCAACTTCAGCATCATTGCCCATATCGACCACGGCAAGTCCACGCTGGCCGACCGCCTGATCCAGTTCACCGGCGGCCTGTCCGAGCGCGAGATGAGCGCGCAAGTCCTTGATAACATGGACATTGAGAAGGAGCGCGGGATCACCATCAAGGCCCAGACGGTCCGCCTCAAGTACAAGGCCCACGACGGGCTGGAATACGAGCTCAACCTGATGGACACCCCCGGCCACGTCGACTTCGCCTATGAAGTCAGCCGCAGCCTTGCCGCCTGCGAAGGCGCGTTGCTGGTCGTCGACGCCGCGCAGGGGGTCGAAGCCCAGACCCTCGCCAACGTCTACCAGTCGATCGAGCACGATCACGAGATCGTCCCCGTCATCAACAAGATCGACCTGCCCGCCGCCGAACCCGAGAAGGTCAAGGCCGAGATCGAGGAGATCATCGGCCTCGACGCCAGCGACGCGGTCCTGTCCAGCGCCAAGTCCGGCATCGGGATCGAGGAAGTGCTCGAAGCGGTGGTCAAGCGCATCCCCCCGCCCAAGGGCGACCGCGACGCCCCGCTGAAGGCCATGCTGGTCGACAGCTGGTACGATCCCTACCTCGGCGTGGTCATCCTCGTGCGGGTGATCGACGGCGTGATCAGGAAGGGCCTCCAGGTCAAATTCATGGCCGGCGGCACCGAACACCTGATCGACCGGGTCGGCTGCATGACTCCCAAGATCGAGCACCTGCCCGAACTCGGCCCGGGCGAGATCGGCTTCATCACCGCCCAGATCAAGGAAGTGGCCCAGGCCAAGGTCGGTGACACCATCACCACCGCCAAGGCCGGCGCCGCCGAGCCGCTGCCCGGCTTCAAGGAAGTCCAGCCGGTGGTGTTCTGCGGCCTGTTTCCGGTCGACGCCGCCGATTTCGAGAAACTGCGCGAATCCATCGCCAAGCTGCGCCTCAACGATGCCAGCTTCAGCTTCGAAATGGAAAGCAGCGCCGCCCTCGGCTTCGGCTTCCGCTGCGGCTTCCTCGGCCTGCTGCACCTGGAAATCATCCAGGAACGGCTGACCCGCGAATACGATCTTGACCTGATCACCACCGCGCCATCGGTGGTCTACCGCATCCAGCTGCGCGCCAGCCGCACCGACGACGCGCGCGAGATCTACCTCCACAACCCGGCCGACTATCCCGATCCCAGCCGGATCGAGCAGATCGACGAACCGTGGATCAAGGCGACGATCTACACGCCGGACGAATACCTCGGCTCGATCCTCAAGCTCTGCCAGGATCGCC
>ERZ761602.2535-NODE-2535-length-28217-cov-5.632519_pt1 | contig 28217 bp, 19 predicted proteins | sample MGYA00512165_ERZ761602 | MGnify/ENA primary metagenome ERZ761602 (study PRJEB28899, sample SAMN02445085) | bioreactor sludge metagenome | biome: EBPR sludge; isolation source: Thorneside wastewater treatment plant | place: Australia: Brisbane, Thorneside...
GAGCCGCTCGGCGCGGGCGCTGCGCCGCTCGAGCTCGAGCTCGCCGGCCCGATGCCCTCGCGCCCGCCCCGCGCTGCCCCAGCCGCGCTGGCCTCCTACGCGCCGCCCGGCGGGGCGCCCGCGCTCGCACCCGGCCCGGCCGCAGAGCTCGGCCTGTCACAGGCCGGGCTCCCATTGCGGGCCCCGGTCGCGAAGCCGCCCGATCTCAGCCTGCGCTTCGAGTACGACACGCCGCTCGTCAATGGCGCGGCGATCCCGGGCGCGATCGCCTTCGCGCTCTTGCTCAAGCTGCTCGGCTTCGACTTCCTCGTCTACACGACGGCGGGCATGTGGACCCACGAGCTCGGTCACGCGATCGTCGCGTGGCTGTCGGGCATCCTCGCCATTCCGCTGCCCTTCTTCACGATCGCGACGAGCGACGAGCGCAACTGGGTCGTCATTGCGCTCGTCTTCGCCGGCTGGCTGGCGCTCGGCGTGCACGGCCTGCGCATGCGCTCGACCGGGCTCGTCTCCGGCGCGCTCGGCATCGCGGGGTTGCAGATCCTGCTGAGCTTCGTGATGACGCCTGGGCGCGCGGCGCAATGGATCACCTTCGCCGGGCTCGCCGGCGAGCTCGTGCTCTCGACGGTGATGATGCTCGCGTTCTACGTGCGCTTGCCCTGGCGCTGGGACTTCTGGCGCTACCCGGTGCTCGCGACCTGCGCGGTGGCCTACGTGCACGCCTTCGTTCGCTGGATCGGCGTCGTCGCAGGCACCGCGGCGATGCCTCGCGGTTCGGCCGTGGGCGACAGCTCCGAGGGCGACGTCGAGCGCCTCGAGCGCACCGGCGAGTTCACCGCCGAGGCGCTCGCGCGCACCAACCTCGGCCTCGCGCTCGTGTGCGCGGTCGTGCTCGTGCTCGTCTACCTGCGCATGATCCAGAAGGCGCGGCGGATCGCCTCGGGCGAGCTCGAAGCCCACGGCGAGGAGCGCGAGCTGCTCTCCTGAGCCTGGGGGCGGGCCTCTCGCAGGCGCAAGCTGCCACGCCGGCGCGAGCCGCTCAGCGGCAGCGGGAGCGAAATGGCCGAGCGCCAGCGCTCCACGCCGCGCCGGCCACGGGGCTCGTGGTGCGGCCGAGCACGCCGACGCGGGGAGGTACGAGAGGCTCGCCCTGCTCGCGTCGCGCGGGCTGGCAGCTCGGGCAGCTGTAGGTCGAGCGCAGGAGCGCGCCGAGCGCGACGCCGCCTTGGCGCGCGTAGGCGATCGGCGAGCCGCACACGTAGCAGGGCTGACCGCGGCGCGAGTAGACCCAGAGCCGGTCGGTGTGGCCGTGCTCCGCGCCCAGCGCGGCGCGCGTCGTGCGGCGCGGCGCGCGGAAGCGCGGCGGGCCGGACGCGCCCGGCACGCTCGGCTTCGTCGCGACCGTGAGCCTGAGCACCCGCTCGACGAGCTCGACGATCGCGAGGCGGGCGGCCTCGTCGTAGAGCGCGACCTGGGCGTAGGGATCGGCGCCGGCGAGGAAGAGCGTCTCGCTCTTGAGCACGTTGCCCACGCCCGCGACGACGCGCTGATCGAGCAGCGCCACCCCCAGCGGCAGCGCCTCGAGCTTGGAGAGTCTGCGCAACACCTCAGCGCGGTCGTAGTCCTCTCGCAGCGGGTCCGGGCCGAGCTGGGCGAGGCGCGCGTCGAGCGAGCTGCGCGCGGTCTTCACCAGGCGCACGACCGGCGCTGCGAAGCACACGGCCTCGTGGTCCGCCGTCGCCAGCGCCACGCGCATGCGGCTCCTGGCGCGCGTCCACGCGGCACCTCGCGCATACAGGTGCCACGAGCCGTTCATCATCAGGTGCGTGTGCAGCGTGAGCCCGCTCGAGAGCTCGATGAGCAGGTTCTTGCCGTGCGTATCGACGGCGAGCACCTCGGCGCCCTCGAGGCGCGAGGCAGGGACCTCGAAGACCTGGCTCTCGGCGCGCTCGATGCGCTCTCCGACGAGCGCCTCGCGCAGCCTCGCGGCGAGCCTGTAGATCGTGTCGCCTTCGGGCACGGAGAGCACTCTGGCGCCCGCGCGGACTCGCTGCAAACCTCGAACACCATGATCGAGCTGCGATCGACCTCCATGAGGGCGCCCAGCCGCTCGGCGTGGATGCTGGGCGGAGCGTGGCTCGCCTCGCTCGTCTTCGCCGCGGGCTGCGAGGAGCCTCGTGAGGCGCCCGTGGGCTCGGTGAGCAGAGCCTCGGCTTCGGCACCGGCGAGCGCCGCCGCGCCGCTCCCGGAGCCTCCGGCGAGCGCCGCTCAGCCAGAGCCCAGCGCGCCGCCGCCTCCTCCTCGCTGCCCACCCGAGATGGTGCTCGTGCGCCGCGCCTACTGCGTCGATCGCTACGAGGCCGTGCTCGTGCACGCCGCGACGGAGGCGCCGCTCTCGCCGTACTACCCGCCGGATCCGAAGAAGGCTGGGTACCTCGAGAAGCTCTGGCGCGAGCAGCGAGGCGGCGGCACCTCGCTCGAGCAGCGCACGGGGCTACCGCCCTTGCCGGGTTGGCAGAAACTCGCGAGCCTCGAACCCAAGGCCGAGTCGCGCGAAGGCGCCGTGCCCCAGGGCTACGCGAGCGGCCTCGACGCCGAGCGCGCATGCAAGAACGCTGGCAAACGCCTCTGTACGCGCGAGGAGTGGCGAACGGCCTGCCGCGGCGAGCAGGGCCGCGACTTTCCCTATGGTGAGCGCTACGAAGCTGGGACCTGCAACGTCTTCCGCGAGGCGCACCCGGGCATCGAGCTCTGGGGTGATCCGAGCAAGAACCACACGGACCCTCGCCTCAACCTCGTGAGCGTGAAGGGTAAGCCGCTGCTCCGGCGCACCGGCGCGACGCCCTCCTGCAAGAGCGACTGGGAGGGCGACGCCATCTACGACATGGTCGGCAACCTCGACGAGTGGATCGACGATCCCGAGGGCACCTTCCTCGGCGGCTTCTACGCGCGCGCCAAGAAGGACGGCTGCCAGAGCGCCGTCTCCTCGCATGGCTCGAGCTACGCCGACTACTCGACCGGCATCCGCTGCTGCAAGGACGCCGCGCCGCCCTGAGCGAGCTCGCGGGAGGGGCCGCGCGCTCGCTCAGCCTTCCGGTCGGATCGAGGGCTTCGAGGCCCTCGCCTTGGGGGGCAGCGAGAAGCGCGAAGGCGCGCCGGCCGGCCTCGAGCTGTCGACCCAGATGAGGAAGCCAGGCAGCACGATCACCGCGGCGAGCAGGCAGGTGAGCTCGCCGATCACGGCCGCGGTGCCCAGACTGCGCACGCCCGAGTTCATCGAGCCGACGAGCGCGAAGTAGCCGAGCGCCGTCGTGAGGCTGCAGAGGATGACCGCGCCGCCCGTCTCCTGCAGGGCCTCGATCGCGCTGCCCACGCCGTCGCGCACGTAGCGCTGCACGATGTTGACCGCGTAGTCGACGCCGATGCCGAAGGTGATCGGCAGCGCCACGAAGTTGAGGAAGTTCAGCTTCACGCCGAGCGCGACGAGCACGAGCGCCATCCATGCGACGCCGACGCCGAGCGCGAGCAAGACGGCGATCGCCGGCTTGCCGAAGCGGAAGGCGATGAGCACGACGAGGATCGTCGCGAGCGCCGAGAGCCCCACGGCCTTGGGCACGTCGCTCAGCACCGCGCTCCAGAGATCGGCGTAGATGACGGCGCGCCCCGAGCCACGCACCACGCTGCCGTCGGGCAGCTTCGTCTCGCGGTAGGAGTCGGCCCAGCGGAAGAGGTACCTCGCGTCGTCGACGTACTCGGGTTTGGTCGGGCTGATGTAGACGATGCGCCCCACGGTGCCGTCGGACTCGGTGAAGGCGCGCGCGAGCGCGGGCGGCATGTCGCCGATGTCGTAGGCGGCGAGATCGTCGGGTGGCAAGAAGCGCTCGACGGCCTTCCACTGCTCGTCTTCGATGGCCTTGCGTTTGCGCGCCAAGAGGAGCTTCTTCTTCAGCTCCATGACGACGGGCAGCTTCGCCTCCTGGTCCTTCGGTACGAAGTCTTGTAGGGCGTGCACGTCGGCGAAAGGCTTGAGGTCCACCGGAGCGGCGTCGCGCACCTCGCGCAGGGCCTTCTCGAGCATGGGCACCTGCTCGACGCGATCGACCAGGATGGCCATGCCGTCGGCGCCGACGTGCCCGGTGATCTCCTCGGCGAGCTTCGTGAGCCGCACCTCCTCCGCGCGCGCGCTGACGTCGGTGCGCAGGTTCTTGAGGTCGTACTCCATCGGATCGCTCTCGATGTAGAAGACCATGGCCGCCACACCGACGACGGCGGTGGCGAAGCCGAGCACCGCGACGAGGCGAGGGGAGGCGTCGACGAGCTTGGCGAAAGGGGTGCCGAAGGCGACGCCGCCTTGGGTGAGCTTGCGCAGCCGCCCGAGGAGGCCCTTCGCTTCTTGCTCCGTCTCCGGCCTGATCGGCGAGATGCGCTCGAAGATGCTCAGGATGGCCGGGAGGATGAGGAAGGTCGCGCCCCAGCAGATCACCATGCCGGCGCCGCCGATGAGCCCGAAGTCGCGGAAGCCGCGGAACTCGCTCACGTAGAGCGACGCGAAGGAGGCGCTCGCCGCGGCAGCGGCCGTGAGCGTGGGCAGCCAGACCTCGCGGTGCGCGATCGCGAGCCCGTCGATGAGCGACGAGCCCTTGCGCCGCGCCTCGAGGTAGCGCGCCATGTAGATGATGCCGGAGTTGATCCCGTTGCCGGCGATGATCGTGAAGAGGAAGCCCGTCGCGGTGTTGAGGTGCCCCACCATCAGGTAGGCGAGCCCGCCGGCCCAGGTCACGCCCACGAGGATGGTGAACATCATCGTGAAGAGCGTGCGCAGGCGCAGGTAGTAGAGCATCACCACGCCCGCGAGCAGGCCCAGGCCCAGCAGTCCGACCTCCTGCAGATCGCGGTTGATCGCCGAGTACTCACCGATGGCCGAGACCAGATCGCCCGAGAGCCCCCAGGAGATCGACGGGTGGAAGCTCTTCGGGTCGACGCGCTCGACGGCGGCGCGGATGCGCGCGAGCGCCTCGGTGCCGCTCTCGAGGTCCGAGCCGGCGATCTTCGATCGCATGGCCACGACGAGCGTGCGGCCGTCCTTCGACTGGTAATAGCCGTCGGGGTAGCGCTCGGTGTCGGTCGCGCTCACGCCGAAGGCCTCCTCGATGCGCTTCTTGTCGATCGCGGGCGGGACGTCGTCGACCCAGCTGTCCTTCGCGATCTCGTAGTCGAAGCGCAGCTGCACGTCGTCGCGCAGCTTCTCGAGCGCGCCGAGCTCGGCGTAGAGCGCCGCGCGCGGCGCGAGGAAGTCGACGGCCTCGTGCATGCCGCTCTCGGCGCTGCCGACCCACGGGGCGCCGAGCTCGACGAGCGCCGGTACGAGCGCGTCGGCCGCCTTGCGCAGCTCGGCGGTCGGCGGCGGCTCGATATCGCTCGGAGCTTCGAGCACCACGAAGACCGTGGACACGCCGGCGGTGCGCTCGGCGACGCGCGCGAGCTCGACGACGCTGGGCCGGTCGTCGGGCAAGAGGTTCTCGAAGCCCGAGAGGATGCGCAGCTTGAAGGCGCCGAGGGCGGCGACGGCCGTGATGAGCAGCGCCACGCCGAGCACCCGGAAGGGCGTGCGCACCTGGAAGCCCACGAGCCACAGGAGCAACGCGCTCATGCGCGTCGACGCGGGCGGGGGCTCCTCGTGCTCTTCGCCCGGCTCGGGCCCTGGGTCGACCGATCGGCGCGAGCTCGAGGCGGCGGCCTGCGCCGCGAGGTCACGTGGCACGCCGGGAGCGCGCGGGATCTTCAGCTCGTCGTCACTCATGAGGCGCCGCGCCGCGTATACCAGAAGCGCACGGCGGCGCTCAGCTCTTGGACGCCGCTTCGCTCGCCGTGCTGCTCGCGTCCTGCGACGCCGCCTCGCGCTTCGGCGAGGGATCGACCCAGCGCCCTCGCAGAGGCCGCTCCTGAGGGAGCAGCGTGCGATCGCGAGCCCACGTGCCTGCCGGCAGCACGATGAGGAAGTAGCCGAAGGCGAGCAGGCCGCCGAGCTTGCTGATCGTGCCCTCGAGCACCGGAGGCCACAGCGCGATCGCGGTCACGAGCCCTGCGCCGAGCAGCACGCCGGGCACGAAGGCCAAGACGAGGAAGCTCACTTGCGACAGCAAGAAGCCGCGGGGCTCGATCGTCGAGACGAGCAAGGGCTCGGCGGGGGCCCCCGTGAGCACCAGCGCGCCGCCCCGCTCTTCGAAGCGCCCGGCCACGTGGACCTCCTCGCCCGCCTCGATGGGCACCCGGAGCTTGCGCGTGCATCCACGCGCCTTGCGCGCCATGGGCCAGACCTCGTCGAACTCGGCGGCGCCTTTGCACGTGGCGAGCTCTTCGGCTCGCGCGACGCTCGGCCAGACCTCGGCGCTCGCCTCGGGGTCGAGCGCGATACGCTGCCCGGCGAGCTCGAGCTCGCCGCCGAGGACGCGGCTCTCGGCGCGGCGGTCGTGCCAGAGCACCGAGCGAGGCTCTCCGGCGCCGTAGCGACCCACCTGCTCGATCTCGAGCTCGGCGATCGGGCCCTCTCCAGCGAGCCGCCCGCGCACGAGCCCACGCGCGCCGGCGCGTGGCTCGACCGGAGCGAGCTGCGCCCGCTTGCGCCAGAGCTTGCCGGCGCGCGACAGCGCGGCGAGCGCCACGAGCAGCGTGTTCCCCCAGAGGACGAACAGGGCCACGTAGCCCATCGTGGTGTGGCTCAGCATGGGGAGGACTCGGTGGCGTGGGGCGGCGGGTTGGGGGGCCGCGCGGCTGAGCGCGGCACGTGCGTCAGCGGCGTGCGCGCTCGGTCAGAGACCAGCGGCCTGGGCCGCTTCGGCGCGGCGGGCATCGCGGGGCGCGAGCTCCGTGGGCTGGGCGGCCCGCTCGGCTCGGGCGACGTCGCGCGCCCGGGGGCGACCGAGGGAGAAGAGGTAGGTGCGCAGCAGGTAGGCGAGCATGCTGGGCTCGTCGAGCGAGGGGTCGACGCGCGGCTTCACCTCACGTGCGTGCCACTCGTGGAGCACCGACCAGTGCAGGCCCGCGCGGTTGTGGTGGATCGTGTGGTAGCCGTTGTTGCACATGATCCAGTTGAAGGCGCGACCGACGAAATTTCGCGAGTGATTCCACTCGGTCGTGACGTCGCAGCCGTCGTGCTGGATGAGGTTGATGCGCAAGATGCCACGTGCGCCGTAGAGCTGCGGAAGGACGATGAAAAACAGCGTCGTCCACAGGTCGAAGAAGGCGAGCACGCCGGTGAGCCCGAAGGCGAAGCCCGTATCGTAGAGGTACTGCTTGCGCACGTCGTCGCGGCCGCCCACCGCCGCCCAGCGCTGCATGCCGGAGAAGGTGTTCGGCCCGGACACGTTCGGGAAGTGGATCAGGTTGAGCAGGTGCCACTTGAAGGAGACGTTCTCGGGCGCGGCCCAATCGGGCTGGCCGTCGTCCTCGAAGTGGTGGTGCACCAGGTTGTGCGCCGGGATGTTCACCGTCGCCGGGTAGAGCGCGCCGAAGGAGAGGATGCGGCGCCACCCGAGGTTCAGCGTCTTCGACTTGAAGACGCCCTGGTGCATGTGGTTGTGGATGACGACGGCGTTGAGGAAGCTGAAGTAGCAGGCCGCCGCGAAGAACAGCACGTTGCGGCAGGCAGGCACGAAGTACATCGCGCCGAGGATCGACCAGTAGGTGGCGACGATGCCGATCTGGCGCCACTCGGCTGGGTGCTTGACCAGCCAGGGCTCGCCCGACGCCTTGCCCTCGTGCCTGCCGGATTCGCTCTCTACTGCGCTCGCCACGGTGGCATCGCTTAGCCGAGCCTGCGCGGACGTGCAACGGCCGGGAGCGGCCTTGGGCGTCGAACGCAAGCATTTCGTGGGCCAAGATCCGAGACCTGACGCGACGGAAATCCGTCGCGCTCGACTGGACTCGATCGAACAGCTGGGCTAACGCTCCGTGCCGATCGGTGCGTGGTTCGTGTGTGAGCGTCGACGCTCCACGACGCGCCCCGGCAGGAGGACCCCGTGGCCGCCCTCGTCTCGTCGTTCACCGATTCGTTCCGGACGCTGCCCTTCGCTCAGCTGCGGCGAAACCGGTACTTCTACTTCTACTACGACGGCTTCTACGCGGCGCTGTGCCTGGGCGCGATCGCGCTCATGCGCGCCACCGGCCACGCGGGGCTCTTCGGCGAGGGCGCCGTCTTCGGCCCCTGGAGCTGGGCCTACCTCGGGGCGCTCCCCATCGTCTGCTACGCGCTGATCCTCTGCAACGCGATCACGCACCAGTGCACCCATGGCAGCCTGCCCAAGCCGTGGAACCGCATCGTCGGCGAGCTCGCCGGCATGGTCGTCGTGACGCGCTTTGCGTCGTGGGAGGTGCTTCACCAGCGCCACCACCGATACAGCGACGACGTGGCGAAGGACCCGCACCCCGTCAACCCGAGCTACCTCGGCTTCTGCTGGCACCACCTCGCGCACATCGAGAAGACGCTGGTCCAGATCGCGCTCGACGTGCACGGCGACACACCCGAGAACCGCCGCATCGAGAAGCTCCGCAGCCTCGTGAGCTTCGGCACCGGCGTGCTGCTCGTCTCCGCCTGGTACCACCTGCTCGGCTTCCACGCCTTCCTCTTCCTCTTCCTCCCGGCGGGCGTCGTGGGCTTCTTCCAGCTCGTTCACTTCAACTGGGCGACGCACGACCCCTGGCACCCGCGCGGCTCGTTCCAGCCGGTGAACCTCGACCACGGCGTCTACCGGCTCATGAACAGGCTCGTGCTCGGCATCTACATGCACGCGAACCACCACAAGCGTCCGCACCTGCTCAACCCGTCGAAGATGGAGCCGAGCCTGCCGGTGCTCACGCGTGAGGAGATCGCGGCGCAGATCGCCGAGAAGCGCGCGCTCGCGGCCCAAGCGCAGAGCGCCTGAGCGCGCGCTCGCGCGCCCCGAGCGACCAGGACTCGTGTTAGGGTGCGCCCGTGCCGAAGGCCCCCCCACAGCACTGGCTGATCAAGAGCGAGCCGTTCAAGTACGCCTGGGTCCAGCTCGTCCGCGACGGCAAGACGATGTGGGACGGCGTGCGGAACTTCGAGGCTCGCAACAGCCTGCGCGCCATGAAGCGTGGCGATCTCTGCCTCTTCTACCACTCGAACGAGGGCAAGGAGGTCGTCGGCGTGGCCAAGGTCGTGACCGAGGCCTACCCCGATCCCACCGCCGCGGGTGAAGACTGGAGCGTGGTCGACGTCGCTCCGACGAAGACGCTCGCGCATCCGGTGCCGCTCGAGGCGATCAAGAGCGATCCCGAGCTCGCCGACATCGCGCTGCTCAAGCGCTCCCGTCTCAGCGTGGTCCCGCTGTCGAAGGCGCATTTCGATCACATCCTCAAGCTCGCGAGGACGAAGCTCTGATGCACTCCAAGGACGATCGAAGGCCGGCTCCGAGCGATGGAGCCCAGCGCAGCAGCTCGCCGGGGGCGACGCTCGAGCGCTCGTGGATCGGCGCGGCGCTCGCGCTCTTCACCGCGGCAGCAGGCTGCGATGGGCCCTCGGCGCCCGCCACGATCAAGGCTGAGCCGGTCTGCGCCGACTTCGAGCTCGGGGCGAGCCACACCAAGATGCAGGGAGGGCTCAAGCAACCGGTGCGCATGCGCGTGCTCGAAGACGGTGAGACGATCGCGACCGTCACCGTCACCGGGCTGCGCACCACGCAGTCGCCGCGCACGCGCTTCCTGCTGCCCGACTCGAACGCCGAGTACGACATCGAGTGGGCACAGTGCGACAACCAGCGCGGCACGCCGCCTGCCGGCAACGACGCGGCCAAGAAGCCGGGCCCCACGCTCGCCGACTCGAAGTACGAGTGCGGTGAGGCGAAGGTCTACGCGACCGAGAAGCTCGTGACCAAGCGTGGCGAGGGCCAGACCCGCTCGGTGACCATGCCCCCTCCGCCGAACCCGGCCTGCTGGGAGGACGAGGTCCCACCCCAGGCTCCACCCTCGAGCGCGAGCGCCGCGCCGAGCGCGCCGCCGCCGGTCGAGCCTGCCGCCCCCAGCCCCGACCCGAGCGCGGCGCCGAGCGCCTCCGCCTCTGCGAGCGCCGCGGGCTCTGCGAGCGCCGCGGGCTCTGCGAGCGCCGCGGGCTCTGCGAGCGCCGCGCCCACCGCGAAGCCCTGATCAGAGGCTCTTCTTCCTGAGCTGGTTGCCCGGCGCGGCCTTGCTCGGGCCGCTGCTGCCGCCGAAGTCGCTGCCGCTGCCGCTCTCGAGCCCGAGCGACGACGACTTCGCGCCCGTGGTGGTGGGCATGGGAGGCGCGGTGGTGCTCTGAGGCTTCACCGGCGCCGGCTCGGACTTCGGCCCGGGCTTCTGCAAAGGCGCGCTCTTCTGCACGGGCGCGGGCGGAGGCGCCGAGCTCTGCTCGGGTGCAGGCGGAGGCGCCGAGCTCTGCTCGGGTGCGGGCGCCTCGAGTGCGCGCTTGGCGGTCTCGCGAGCGCCCTGCACCTCGGGCGCGAGATCGCCCGCCGGATCGAGGCGCGCGGCCTCGTCGAGCGAGCGCAGGCACTCTGCGTGCTCGCCGCGTTCGCAGCGTGTCAGCGCTGCTCTGCGCGCACGCCGGCCGCGCTCGACGTCGCTCTCGGACGGCGGACCGGAGCTCTTGGCGACGGGCGCCGGCCCCTCGGGCAGGCGCGGCGCATCCGGGACCTCTTGGCTGATGGGCTCCGGACGATCGCGCAGGAAGCGGTAGGCGACGAGCGCGAGCACACCGAGCGTCGCGACGAAGGCGAGCTCCGCGACCCAGCGCTCCTTCATCCAGCGGCGCATGCGGCTCACGCGCTGGCGCACCCTCGCAGCGGGGAGGTTCTCCTCGGCGGCGATGTGCTCGAGCTTGTCGCCTTCACCCTCGCGCGCCATCCAGCGCAAGGTGGCCTCCGCTTCGCGCGTGGGCCCCGCCTGCTTCTCGGCCCAGCGCACGAGCTCACGCTCCTCGACCGGGGCGGGCGCGTCGGGCAGCTCGGGCAGCTCGCTCGGCTGTTCGCGCCCAGATTTGCGGTGTAGGTCCGCGACCTTGTGGCGCGCGATACCGAGCAGCCAGCGCTGGATCTCGCTGGGGTCTTCCGGGGCCTTCTGCGAGGCCAGCGCCTCGACCAGCACGGTCTGGACCACGTCTTCGACGTCGCGGTCGGCCACCCGACGGCGCACGAAGTCACGCAGGGCGCGCCTCGTCTCGGCGCTCTCCAGCGCGCCGCGGACCCCGGGAGCTTCGACTCGAAGAGGCATGGCTGGGCTCATCGATCAGGCTATCGGAGAGAGGAGCCGGAGTGTGACGAGGCCCGAGTCGATGGGTCGCCCGGCCCTGGCGGCCGGGCGACGGAGCAGTGCTCAGGGGCCGCTCAGGCTGGACAGGAGCGCCGTGAGCGTCGCGCGGGCGAGGTCCTTGCGCGGCTCCACGCCGAGCTCGGGGGAGCGCAGCTTCGTGAGCTGCTCGCAGATCGCCTTGCGGTCGGCGGCCGGGTAAGGGCCGCAGAGCAGCTCGACCTCGGCGGCGCGCTGCGACGGCGCGAGCGGCTTGCCCTCGAGCACCGAGCCAGCCTGCTCGAGCAGGAGCGCGATGCCGAGCGCGCGGGGCCCGAGCCGACGCGTGGGCTCGACGAAGTCCGGCCTGCGCACGACCACGGCGAGCGGCCTCGGGTCGGCGAGGTTCAGCGTCAGGGCGGCGGCGTGCGAGGCGAGCTCGAGCCTGCGGATCGTGTCGCCGAGCTTCGTCGCCTCGACGTCGAGCGCGACGAGATCGTCGAGCAGGCTCTCGCTCACCGATGCTTTGCTGCAGTTGAGCAGCGAGCTGTAGAGGTCGGCGCGCAGCGAGCTGGCCTCGGGGATCTCTTGGGCCACGCGGCGCAAGAGCGCCTCGATCGTCGCGCTGCAGTGGTTGGGTTGCCGGTGCGCCACGAGCAGGAGCGCGGCCTCGACGGGTTTGCCCAGCTCGAGGCTCTGCGTGGCCGCCTCGGCGAAGCGATCCGGGTCGTAGGTGCCCGACATCGCCGGACGGAGGAAGCCGTCGAGCGCGGCCAGGTCGGGGCAGCTCGAGCCGCGGCCGCCGCCGCTCGGTGCGAGGCGCGGGGAGAGGCTCGTCGCTTCGGCCGCGCGTAGACCCAGCTCCAGCGGGTAGCTCTCGCAGCTGAGGCTCGCGAAGGGCAGGCCAGGTCCGGCCGCGGGCGTCACGCAGGGCAGGCCCTGCGCGACGCGCTTCGCGAGGCCGCGCGCGCGCTCCACGACGGGTCGCAGCGAGGGCTCGCCCAGGCCTTCGGGGGCCTCTTCGAGCGTCGAGGCGAGCGTTGCGTCGTCGGTCTGGGGGTCGAGCGTGCCGCGCACGAGCCCGAGCAAGGCTCCCGCGAGCAGGGGCCTGCCGCCATCGGCGGCGAGCTGTGCGAGCACGAGCAGCGAGGCGCGTGAATCCGCCGCCCACGCGGTGGGCTCGTCGGTGAGGCCCGAGGCGCCGAGCCAGCTGCGGCGCGTGAGCACGCCGAGCAGCTTCGCAGCCGACTGTTCGCCGCGCCTCTGCTCGCCGTCGGCGAACTGCCAGATCGCGAGCAAGGCCTGGGCGCGCACCCAGAAGCGCGCCGTGTCGTCGAGGGTCTGTTTGGACTCGGCGCTCGTGAAGTGGAGCTCGAAGCTCGTCTTCGCCTCGCCCGTCGTGCGCAGGCCGCCTCCAGCGTTGAAGGCGTTGGCGTTCTGGAGCATCACCGAGCCGAGCCCGAGGTCGATGCGCAGGTCGAGCACGCGCTGCTCGGTCTCGCGGCGGAAGTGGTACGAAGCGCGTGGCACGACGAGCGTGCGTTCGGCGCGCGCGAGCGCCTTCGCGAGGGCCTCGCTCGCCTCCTTCTTGCGCCCGGCGCGGCGGCTCTCGAGCGCGGCGTAGACCTCGACGATCTCCGGCACGCTCGCCGTGGCGCACTCGCGCGCGAGCGCGGCTTCGAGCCCGGGTCGGAAGCCGCCCACGCTGACCGGTTCGCCGCGCTTGAGGCGACCCGTCTCGTCGAGCATGTGCAGCATCCACTCGGTCTGGCTGCGGTCGCGCGCGGCGATCTCGAGCGCCGCCTTCGGGATGCTCTCCTCGCGGACCGCCTGGACGACGCCGACCGAGAGCAGGATCACGTCGCGTGTGGTCACCTCTCCCTGGAGCGAGAGTGCGGAGCTGGCGGCGAGCAGGGCAGGCACGAGCTCGCCACCTTGGTTCTTCTGGAGCGCGTCTGCGAGCGTGGCGCCGAGCTTCGCGAAGGGCCCCGAGCTGCCTTCGTCGCCCACCAGGTACTCGAGCGCGGCGGTCGAGAGCTGCGCCAGCTCGAGCCCTCCACGGCCGAGCTCCGAGCCACCGCGCGAGGCCACCGCGCGCATGAGACCGTAGGAGCGGCTGCCGAGCTTCGCGAGCTCGGGCTCGACGAAGCTCGCGAGCGCGTCGTGCATCGCCTCCCGCGCGACGGCATCGGGCACGCCGAGCGGCTTCGCACGGGCCGCATCGTCCGGGATCTCGAAGCCGCGCTCGCTCAGATCGACCAGGTCGCCCACGAGCACGACGACGGCGCGCGCGCGCTTGGACCACACGTCGGTGGGTTTGGCGAGGCTCGGCTTGCGCAGGAGCGCGCGCTGCTGATCACGCAGCTTCGAGAGCGCGCGCTGCGTCTTCGGATCCGGGCGGAAGGGCTCCTTCGAGGCGCAGCTTGCCTCGCTCTTCGTCGGGCTGGACTCGAGCGCGAAGGCCGCCGTGGCGGCGAAGTTGTCGACGAGCTCGGTGAGCTCGCTCAGCGTGGCCTGGGGCGCGACCTCGCCTTCGGGCGCGAGGCGCGCGAGCGCACGCTCGAGCGAGGCGCGGGCGGCGGCGCGGCCTGGCAGAAGGGCGTCGGTGCGCGCGAGGATGGGCGCTCCGAGCCCCTTGCTCGCGCCGAGCGCCGCGTAGCGCGCGAGCGCGCTCACCAGCGAAGCGAGCCCGGGCTGCTCGATCGAGGGGTCGCTCTCGAGCGCGCGGCTGATCTCGGCGGAGCTCTCGTCGAGCTTCGGCGAGAGCCCGGTGACGAGGCGGTAGGCCGCGTCCGTCGCGTAGAGCGCGGCGACCGTCCAGCCCGTCTCGTTCTTGAGCTCGCCGCGCAGCTTCGCCGTGAAGCTGCCTTGGAGCGCGCCCAGGTAGGCGTCGCGTACGTCGGGCGGCAGGCTCATCGTGGAGAACGCCCCGGAGAGCAGCGCGATCATCAGATCGCCGGGATCACGCGCCTCGCGCAGGCTCGACTGCGCGGCGCTCTGCGCGAGCTCGGCCATCTGGGTGCGCAGCCCCTCGTCGGCGAGCACGCCGGCGCTCATGAGCGCCGGCAAGAGGCTCACGCCGATCTGTCCCGGGCGCTCTCGCGAGAGGCGCGTGAGCGCGTCGAGGTGTTTCTTGGTGAGCGCGTCGAGCTGACGGTGGCCGAGCGAACCGCTCGGGACCACGCCTCCGGTAGCGCCGCGCTCGGCGAGCAGCGCGTGGGAGGTCGCGAAGTAGAGCCCCGTGCGCTGGCTGAGCTCGACGAGCGCCGTGTGGTGACGGAGCCAGGTCTCGAGCGGGACGCGGCCGCGCGCGTGCTTGGAGCCCGCCGGCAGCAGCGCGCCCGGCAGCAGCGAGGCGTAGGCGAGATCCGAGGGGCGATCGTAAGGGGGTAGCGGCAGCTCGCCGCAGGCTGCGCCGCTCGCCTGGTACACGGCGTCGAGCGCCGCGCGGCGATCCTCGGGCACCGCGGCGAGCAGCCGCTCGCGCCTCGCCGCGTAGGGCTTGGCCTCCGAAGGATCCGTGCGAACGCGCAGGAGCGCGACGTAGGGTGTCTCGTCCGCCGTGGGCGCCGGCGCGGGCGGGTCGGGCTGGGACGGTGCGGCCTCTGCGCCGGTCGGTGCCCAGAAGCCGAGGCTCCTCCAGGCCACGCGCGCGCGCAGCTCGCCGAGCTCGTAGCGCGGCCGCTTGCGCGCGAGGCCGTCGAGCTCGCGCTGTGCGTCGGCCGCGGCGACGTAGTCGAAGGCCTTCGCTGCCGCGAAGGCCTCGCGCAGGGCGCGCTCGAGCGCGAGATCTGCGTCCGCGTCGATCGGCGCGCGGTCGACGCCGTGGGGGAGCAGCCCGGCGAGCAAGGGCCCCAGCGGGTCGCCGGGGTAGACGCGCAGCGTGCTGCCGTCGGGACGCGCGACGGCGAGGTAGTGGAGCCCGGCGGCCTCGCCGACCGCGAGCCAGAGCGCAGCCTCGGCCGCGGGGGTGCTGCCGAGCGGCCCGGCCACCGGGATCGTGGGCAGCGAGCTCTTCGGCGGGGCGGCGCCGGCTTGCGCGACGACGAGGCCCTTGGAGCGGGCCGCGGCGAGCTTCGCGTCGGCGAGCGCGCGCCGGAACGGAGCCGCGTCGTCGAGCTTCGCGGCGAGCGCTTCGGCGAGCTCACGCAGCGAGTCGGCGCGCGCCGCAGCGTCGAACAAGGCGCGCTCGCAGCTCGCCGCGTCGCTGCACGAGGCCGACGTCGGCGCCTCGGGCACCGACGCGCCGATCGGTGCGCTGCCTCCGCAGGCAGCGACGAGGCACAGGGCGAAGAGGCGGAGTGGACGGCCGAGCGAGGCGGGGAGGGGGAGCTTCTGCATGGCTGGATGTGCGCCCCGTGGCGCGTGCGAGCGCGGACGCCGAGGGCGGGGCCAAGCCTACCCACGAGCGCGCGCATCCGGGCCGCAAAGCGACGGCGCCGGTCGGTGCGGGCTCCCTGCCGTGCTAGTTCAGGCCAGGCATGAACCGGCAGCCGAGCTCGATGGCCGCGCGCACGATCGCCTTCGTGGGCGCCCTGAGCGTGTGGCTCGGTGCGCTCGGCTGCGACGGCGATCGTGGGCCCCACTTCGGCACCACGGAGCGTCGCGGCCGCGATCCGCACACGTTCTACGTCAACAACGGCACCGAACCCGAGTACCTCGACCCTGGCAAGGCCCACGACTCGGCGAGCACCACGCTGGTCGAGCACCTCTTCGAGGGGCTCGTGAGCCTCGGCCCCGAAGGCGAGCTCGTGCCGGGTGTGGCGCTGCGCTGGGATCGGAGCGACGACAACCGCCTCTACCGCTTCCACCTACGCGACGACGCACGCTGGAGCGACGGGCGCCCCGTCACGGCGCACGACTTCGAGTACGCGTGGAAGCGCGTGCTGAGGCCCTCCACCGGCTCGCAATCCGCCTCCAACCTGCACGTGCTCCAGAACGGGCAAGCCTACCACCTCGGCCGGCTCAGGGTGGCGACCGAGCGACTCGAGCTCCACGCCGAGCCCTCCACGAGCGCGAAGCTCGTCGGCTCGCTCGACGAAGGCGAGCTCGTCGCGATCGAGCCGGCGAGCGCCGCGGGCGCCGGCGAAGGCGCGGGCCTCGTGCGTGTGCTCTCACGTGTCGCGAGGCCGAGCTTCCGCCCCGAGCCGGGCCGCGGCGCGCGCGGCGCGACCCCCGCGGGCGAAGCCGCCCTGGGCTCGGCTGCGGGCGAAGCCGCGCTGGGCAGGGCTGCGGGCGAGGCCGCCCTGGGCTGGGCCTCGAGGAGCGCGCTCTCGAGCGACGACGCAGCCGTCGGCGTGCGCGCCGTGGGCGATCTCGTGCTCGAGGTCGCGCTCGAGCACCCGACGCCCTACTTCGTCGAGCTGCTGGCGCACCCCTCGACGTACCCGGTGCCACGCGAGCTCGTCGAGCGCTTCGCATCGACCGGCGATCCCGACCGCTGGACGCGGCCGGAGCACCTCGTGAACAACGGGCCCTACGCGCTCGACGCCTGGCGCTTCCGCTACGAGATCACGATGAAGCGCAACCCGCAGCACCGCAACCACGACAGGCTGCGCATCCACCGCATCGTGTGGATGGAGGTGGAGAGCAACCTCTCCGCGATGAACCTCTACAAGACCGGCGAGCTCGACTACATGGGCGACAACTCGACGCTGCCGAACGACTACATGGCGCGCCTGTCCTCGAAGAAGGACTTCCACCGCACGAACTACCTCGGCACCTACTGGTACGAGCTCAACGTGGCCCGCCCGCCGCTCGACGACGTGCGCGTGCGACGCGCGCTCGATCTCGGTGTCGACAAGCGGGAGCTGGTGACGCGCATCGTGCGCGGAGGGCAGGCGCCGGCCACGCACTTCGTGCCCGACTTCACCGGGCAGGGCTACTCGAGCAGGGTCGCGCTCGAGCGCTCCGCGGGCGCGGATCGTTTCGCCGGTCCGGGGCACGAATTCGATCCCGAGCGCGGGCGCGCGCTGCTCGGCGAAGCTGGCTATCCGGTCGTGCCCGACGGCGAGGGCTTCCGCGCCGAGGGCATGCCCGCGCTCGAGATCCTCTACAACACGAGCGAGGGCCACAAGCAGATCGCCGTCGCCGTGCAGGACATGTGGAAGAGGCACCTCGGCGTGAGCGTGTCGCTGCGCAACGAGGAGTGGAAGGTGATGCTCAAGAACGTGCGCGATCGCAACTTCCAGATCGTGCGCTTCGGTTGGATCGCCGACTACGACCACCCGCACACCTTCCTCGACACCTTCCTGTCGACGAGCCCGAACAACCGCACCGGCTGGTCGAGCCCGGAGTTCGACGCGCTCGTGGAGCGCGCAGCCGCCACCGCGAACCGAGAGGCGAGCATCGACCTGTACCGCCGCGCGGAGGGCCTCGCGGTCGACGGAATGCCGAAGATCCCGCTCTATTTCTACACGAAGAGCACGCTCATGAAGCCCTACGTGAAGGGCTTCCGCTTCAACGCGAAGAACCGCCACCACCTCGCGTGGATGTGGATCGATCCCTCCTTCGAGACGGACGCCCGCGACGAGCCGGCCTTCGAGGTCCCGCGGTTTCCCGAGCCCGGCCGCTACGAGGCCCCGCCGAGCACGCCGTGATCCGCTTCGTCCTGCGCCGCCTGCTCTCGCTCGTGCCCACGCTGCTGCTCGCGGTCACGCTGGTGTTCTTCCTCGTGCGCCTCGCGCCGGGCGGGCCCTTCGATCAGGAGCGCTCGGTGCCGCCGGAGGTGCTCGCCGCGCTCGAGGCGAAGTACCGGCTCTCCGATCCGGTGTGGGTCCAGTACAAGGACTGGCTCGCGGATCTGCTCCTCCGTGGCTCGCTCGGGCCGACCTTCAAGTACCCGAACCGCACGGTGAACGAGATCATCGCGCTCAGCCTGCCGGTGAGCATCCAGCTCGGCCTGTGGGCGATGCTCTTCGCGCTCGCCTTGGGCGTGCCGCTCGGCGTCGTCGGCGCGATGAGACAGAACCGCTGGCCCGACGCGCTCGCCACCGCCATCGCGCTCGTCGGTTTGAGCGTCCCGCGCTTCGTGCTCGCGCCGCTGCTCATCATGCTCTTCGGGCTCACGCTCTACTGGCTCCCGGTCGCGCGCTTCGACTCCTGGCGTCACATGGTGCTCCCGGTGTTCTGCGCGGCGCTGCCGATGGCGGCGCACGTCGCCCGGCTCACGCGCGCGGGCATGCTCGAGGTCGTACGGAGCGACTTCGTGCGCACGGCGCGCGCCAAGGGGCTCTCCGAGCGCAGCGTCGTCCTGAGGCACGCGCTGCGAGGTGGGCTCCTGCCCGTGGTGAGCTACCTCGGCCCCGGCTTCAGCGGTCTGCTCGTCGGCTCGCTCGTCATCGAGAAGATCTTCGACATCCCCGGCATGGGCCGCTACTTCGTCGAGGCCTTCCAGAACCGCGACTACAACCTCATCGCGGGGCTCTCGATCGTCTACGGCGTGCTCCTGATGGGCTCGAACGCGCTCGTCGACATCGCCTACGCCTGGCTCGATCCCCGCGTGGAGCTCGGTCGATGAACGAGCCCACCACGAAGCCTGCGCCAGCGGTGGGCGCGAGCCAGTGGTCCGACGCCTGGCGCCGCCTGCGGAAGAACCGCGCGGCCCTCGTGTCGGCGGCGGTGCTCGTCGCGCTCGCCGTGGTCTCCGTGGTGCAGCCCATGCTCAGCGCGCTGCCCTACGACCGCGCCGATCTCGCCCTCGGGCCCACGCCCCCCTCGGCCGCGCACTGGCTCGGCACCGATCTCTACGGCCGGGATCTGCTGAGCCGGCTCTGCTTCGGCGGCCGCGTGAGCCTCGCGGTCGGCCTGGTGTCCACCGGCCTGAGCTTCGTCATCGGCACGAGCTGGGGCGGCATCGCCGGCTACTTCGGCGGGCGGGTCGACCAGCTGATGATGCGCGTCGTCGACGTGCTCTACACTTTCCCGCTCATCATCTTCGTCATCCTGGTGCTCGCCTTCTTCGCCCACCAGGACACCGTCTTCTACGAGGCCTTCGTCGCGGTCTACGGGCTGGTGAACGAGCGCGCGCGTGATCCGGGCTACCTGCCGCTCTACCGCCTGTTCTTCGTGTTCTTCGCGCTGGGCTCGGTGTCCTGGCTCACGATGGCGCGCATCGTGCGTGGCCAGGTGATCTCGCTGCGCGAGCAGCCCTTCATCGAGGCCGCGCGCTCGATCGGGGTGGGGCACCTGGGCATCGTCTTCGGGCACCTGGTGCCCAACGCGCTCGGCCCCATCATCGTCTACACCGCGCTCACGATCCCGGAGGTCATGCTCGTCGAGGCCTTCCTCAGCTTCCTCGGGCTCGGCACCGAGGAGCCGCTCTCGAGCTGGGGCCTGCTCGTCGCCGGCGGCGCCGAGACGCTCGACATCTACCCCTGGCTCATCGCCTTCCCGGGGCTCGTGCTCAGCCTCACGCTCGTGAGCTTCAACTTCCTCGGCGACGGGCTGCGCGACGCGCTCGACCCGCGCGTGCGGAGAGACTCGTGAGCGTGCTCGAGATCCGCGAACTGGTCACCGAGTTCCGCACCGACGACGGCGTCGTGCGCGCGGTCGACGGTGTGTCGCTCTCGATCGCCCGAGGCGAGGTGCTCGGGCTCGTCGGCGAGAGCGGCTCGGGCAAGAGCGTGACGAGCCTCTCCATCCTGCGCCTCCTGCCGGAGCCCGCGGCGCGCATCGCCGGGGGGTCGATCCTGCTGCGCTCGAAGAGCGGCGGCGAGCTCGACCTCGCGCGCGCCACCAAGGCCGAGCTCGCGCGCGTGCGCGGTGATCGCGTGGCGATGGTCTTCCAGGATCCGATGACCTCGCTCAACCCCTACCTCAGGATCGGGACGCAGCTCGCCGAGGTGCTCGAGCTGCATCGGGGCATGGCTCGGCCCGAGGCCTGGGAGCGTTCGCGCGCGATGCTCGAAGCAGTGGGCATCCCCGATCCCGGGCGCAGGCTGAACGACCACCCTCACCAGCTCTCGGGCGGCATGCGTCAACGCGTGATGATCGCGATGGCCTTGCTCTGCGAGCCGGAGCTCTTGCTCGCCGACGAGCCGACGACCGCGCTCGACGTGACGATCCAGGCGCAGATCCTCGAGCTCGTCGACGCCCAGCGCCAGCGCACCGGCGCCGCCGTGCTGCTCGTCACGCACGATCTCGGCGTGGTCGCGCGCGTCGCGGATCGTGTCGCCGTGATGTACGCCGGGCGCATCGTCGAAGAGGGCCCCACCGAGGCGATCTTCGCGGAGCCCTTCCACCCATACACGGTGGGGCTCGCGCGCTCCGTGCCTCGGCTCGACACGCCGCGCGGCCGGCGCCTCGAGCCCATCCGCGGCATGCCTCCGCGGAACCTCGGCCCTCGTAGGGGCTGCTCCTTCCGTGCGCGCTGCGACTTCGCGCTCGAGGTCTGCGCCGAGCTCGACCCGGAGCGGCGCGCGGTCGGCGCCGAGGGCTCGCGGCACCTCGTGCGCTGCCACTCGGACGACGTCGCGAAGATGCGCGCCACGCTGCCCGGCGTCGCGCGACGCCTCGAGGTGCTGCCTTGAGCGAGCCTCTGCTCCGGGTGCGTGATCTGCACGTCGGCTTCCCCGTGCGACGCGGGCTGCTCGGTCGCGAGGTCGCGCGCGTGCGCGCGGTCGACGGTGTGAGCTTCGAGATCGCGCGCGGCGCGACGCTGGGGCTCGTCGGGGAGAGCGGCTCGGGCAAGAGCACGACCGCGCGCGCCATCCTGCGCCTCGTCGAGCCCTCGGCGGGCTCGATCCGGCTCGGTGAGACCGAGCTCAGGAGCCTCGGCGGGCGCGCCCTGCGCCGCGAGCGCAGGCGCATGCAGATGGTCTTCCAGGACCCTTACGCCAGCCTCGATCCACGCATGACCGTGTTCGACGCGATCGCCGAGCCGCTCCGGGTGCACGCGCGGCTCTCGCGCGCCGAGCTCGAGCGGCGCGTCGCCGAGCTCGCGAACCAGACCGGCCTCGACGCGAGCTTCCTCCGCCGATACCCGCACGAGATGAGCGGTGGGCAGCGCCAGCGCGTGGGCATCGCGCGCGCCGTCGCGCTGCGCCCGGAGCTCGTGGTGCTCGACGAGCCCGTGAGCGCGCTCGACGTGAGCGTGCAGGCGCAGATCCTGAACCTGCTCGCCGAGCTGCAGGCCGAGCTCGGCCTGAGCTACCTCTTCGTGGCGCACGATCTCGCCGTGGTGCGTCACCTCGCCGACGAGGTCGCCGTGATGTACCTCGGTCGCATCGTCGAGCACGCCCCCGTCGACGAGCTCTTCGAGGATCCGCGCCACCCCTACACGCGCGCGCTCCTCAGCGCGGTGCCCGTGCCCGATCCGGTCGTCGAGCGCAGCCGCAAGCGCGTGGTGCTCGAGGGCGAGGTGCCGAGCCCGCTCGCGCCTCCGAGTGGCTGCAGCTTTCATCCGCGTTGCCCGGAGGTGATCGTGCGCTGCAGGCGCGAGCGTCCGCCGCTCGTCGCGCTCGGCCGCTCGCCGCGCGAGCCCGCTCCCGGAGTGGGAGCGGGCGGCGCGCGCCGGGTCGCGTGCTGGGTCGCCACGGCGGACGAGCCAGGCGCCCCGGAAGCCTAGGAGAAGGGCCCCGCGCCCCTCAGCGCGACGAGGCCGGCGGCGCGCCTCGGTAGCGCTCGACGATCGTGTCGCGCCAGGCGAGCACCGGCGCGTAGCGCTCGGCGAGCCCGGGCTCGGTGTAGACCTCGCGGGTCGCCGGCCCGACGCTCGCGCCCGCGTGCGGTCGCACGAAGCCGAGCGAGGTCGCGCAGGCGATGTCGGCGTAGCTGAAGTGGTCGCCCGCGAGCTCGGGGCGCCTCGCGATGGCCTCGCTCAGGCCGTCGAGCGCGCTCACCATCTGCGCCTCGCGCTCGGCGCGTGAGTGCGCGCGGGTGTGGTGCTTCTGCACGACGTACTGCGCGCCCAGCTTCGCCAGCGGGCGCAGCGCCGCGCCGAGCGGCGCGAGCGGGGAGGGGACCAGCTCGGCGAGCGCGGCCGGGCTCTCGAGCAGGCGATCCATCGCGCGCGAGCGCCCGGCGTCGGCGAGCCGCTCGGCGAGATCGTTCCAGGCGAGGATCGTCGAGAGCACCTCGTCCGGGAAGAGCGGCGCGTTGTGCCCGATCTTGTCGACGTGGCGCGCGATCGCGAGCGAGTCGCGCAGGACGAGCCCGTCGTCGAAGAAGATCGGTACCGTGATGGGCCGCTGCAGATCGCGCGTCGCCACACGGAGGGGCAGCTCGAAGAGCATCGGCACGTGCTCGAGCCGCCTGTGCGGCACGCGGTGGTAGTCGAGCACCCAGCGGGCGCGCTCGGACCAGATCGACGCGGGGAAGTGGACGAGTACGCGGGCCATGGCTGTCTTCAGGGGGCGTCGGGGGTTCCCGGGGCGTGCATGCGGCGGCGCAGCTCCGTGACGAGGGCGTTCGTGCAGGCGTCGTGCGAGCTCACCGGGGCGTCGCTCTCGAGCTCGGGCAGGATCCGGCCCGCGAGCTCCTTGCCGAGCTCGACGCCCCACTGGTCGAAGCTGTTGATCTGCCAGAGCACGCCTTGCACGAAGATGGAGTGCTCGTAGAGCGCGACGAGCGCGCCGAGCGTGCGGGGGCAGAGCCTGTCGTAGAGGATCGTGGTCGAGGGTCGATCGCCCGGGAAGACCTTGTGCGGCGCGAGCTCGTCGATCTTCGCCTGCGAGAGGCCACGCGCGGCGAGCTCCGCGCGCGCCTCCTCCTCGGTCTTGCCGCGCATCAGGGCCTCGGCCTGGGCGAGCACGTTGGCGAGCAGCATCTCGTGGTGACGGCCGAGCGGGTTGTGTGAACGCGCAGCGACGAGGAAGTCGCAGGGGATGAGCTGCGTGCCCTGGTGGATGAGCTGGTAGAAGGCGTGCTGCCCGTTGGTGCCGGGCTCACCGAAGATCACCGGCCCCGTGTCCCACGCGACCTGCTCGCCGCCGAGGGTGCGCCCCTTGCCGTTGCTCTCCATGTCGGCCTGCTGCAGGTAGGCCGGCAAGCGGTGCAGGTACTGATCGTAGGGCAGCACCGCGTGCGCCTTCGCGCCCCAGAAGCTCGTGTACCAGACCGACAAGAGCCCGAGCAGGGCGGGGGCGTTGTGGCGCAGCTCGGCCGTGCGGAAGTGCTCGTCCATCGCGTGTGCGCCCTCGAGCAAGGCCTCGAAGCGGTCGAAGCCGACGGCCATCGCGATCGAGAGCCCGATGCTCGACCACAGGCTGTAGCGACCGCCCACCCAGTCCCAGAAGCCGAACATGTTGCTGGGATCGATCCCGAAGCGGCGCACCTCGGCTTCGTTCGTGCTGATGGCGTAGAAGTGCTTCGCCACCGCGCGCTCGTCTTGCGCCGACGCGAGCAGCCACGCCCGCGCGCTGTGCGCGTTGGCGAGCGTCTCCTGCGTGGTGAAGGTCTTCGAGGCGACGAGGAAGAGCGTCTCGCCGGGGTCGAGCTCGCGCAAGGTCTGGGCGAGGTGGGTGCCGTCGACGTTCGACACGAAGTGCATGCGTGGCCCGCCCACGGCGTAGGGCGCGAGCGCCTCGCTCACCATGAGCGGGCCGAGATCGCTGCCGCCGATGCCGATGTTGACCACGCGTCGGATCGCGCGACCGTCGTAGCCGCGGTGCTTGCCCGCGCGCACCGCGTCGCTCGCCGTGCGCATCTTCTCCAGGGCGGCGCGCACCTCGGGCATCACGTCGACCCCATCGACGATCACCTCGCGCGCGCTGCGGTTGCGCAGCGCCGTGTGCAGCACCGCGCGCCCCTCGGTCGTGTTGATGCGCTCGCCGCGGAACATCGCGTCGCGCTTCGCCTCGAGGCCCGACTCACGCGCGAGCCCGACGAGCAGCTCGAGCGTGCGCTCGGTCGCCCGGTGCTTGGACAGATCGATGAACAGACCCGCCGCGCGCAGCGTGAAGGCCTCGAAGCGACCGGCTTGGTCGCAGAGCGTGCGCATGCGGAGCTCGGCGAGCTCGGGCTGGTGGGCCCGGAGCGCCGCGTGGGAGGGCAGCTGGTCGAAGCGCATGGGCGCGGAGCTTACAACGGCGCGCCGGAGAATGGCCCATGCGCACAAAGCGCCGCAGCCCTGGACTCCGAGGAGCCCAAGGCTGCGTTGTCACTGCGCTGTCGAGAGCCCTGCGGGGGGCTCAGGAGCGGGGTGGACGGGACTCGAACCCGCGGCCTCCGGCGTGACAGGCCGGCGTTATAACCGACTTAACTACCACCCCAATGTGGGGAACGTCGACTGTAGACGACATCGACGACGGGACCCACCGATCTACGACCTCGGTGAGCTGCTCGGTCAGCCGATCCTTCTCTCGACGCGGGTTCTCGGTGAACCGAGAACCTGTAGGCGGGACAGGGATCGAACCTGCGACCAACGGCGTGTAAAGCCGCCGCTCTACCGCTGAGCTACCCGCCCTCGCGATGAGCGAGGCGCACTCTATCCAAACGGCGATTTCAGTCAATCGCAAATCATCCAGGCGCCATCGTTTTTGTCGGATCCCCCCGTTTCGAGGCGCTTCGGGGATGCGAGGCGCCTTCGCACGAGCCGCTTCGGGGGTGCAGGGCCGCGCCTGCCCTGCGCTTGGCAAGCTCGGCGTGGTGCGCGAGCATCCCGGACGTGAGGGTTCGTCAGAGCGCGATCGGGTCCTGCGTGCTGACGCTCGCGCTCTCGGTGTCGCTCCCCGTCGCGGCCCAAGCTCCCACGCAGCCCGCACCCGCCGAGACGCTCGACCCCGAGGCTCGCGCCCAGGCCCTCAAGTCGGAAGGTGACGCCGCGATGCAGGAGCTGCGCTTCGCCGATGCGCTCCAGCGCTACCAAGAGGCCCACGCGCTGAGTGGCTCGCCAGCCCTGCTCTACAACCAGGGCCGCGCGCACGAGAAGATGGGGCAGTTCCCCGAGGCGCTCGAGCTCTTGCGCGCCTTCCGGGAGCGAGCGCCCGCGGCGCTCCGCGAGCGCGTGCCCAACCTGGAGGCCTTGCTCGCCGATCTCGAGTCGCGCACCACGCTCGTCACGATCCGCACGACCCCTCCGGGCGCGAGCGTGCGCCTCGGCGATCGTCTGCTCGGCAAGACCCCGATCGTGGATCGGCGCGTGAACGCGAGCCGGTCGGCCGAGCTCTCGCTCGAGCTCGCCGAGCACCACCCGATCACACGCTCCGTGGCGCTCCCGGGAGGCAGACGGGTCGAGCTCGAGCTGCCGCTCGTGCCGCGCGACGGCCGCGGGCTGCTCGTCATCGAGTCGCCCGTGCCCGGAGCGCGCATCGAGGTGGATGGCCGCGTCGTCGGGCAGGTCCCCACCGAGCTGCGTCTCGCGCCCGGCGAGCACCGCGTCACGCTGCGCGCCGAGGGCTACGAGGACAACACCGTCGAGCTCGTGCTCGCCACCGGCGAGACGAAGCGCGTGCGCATCGAGCCGGGCGAGAGCCCTCTCTACGAGCGCTGGTGGTTCTGGACGATCGGAGGAGGGCTGCTCGCGGGGGCTGGCGCGACCGCGCTCGGCGTCGCGCTCACGACCGAAGGCCCGGCCGACGTCGGTACGATCGCGCCCGGCCAGGCCGCCGTGGCCGCTGGGCCGCGCCGCGGAGGCGGGCCGAGCGAGCCTGCCTCGCGGGCTCCAGCGGTGCGAGGCCTCGGACCGGTCCCCCTCCTCACGCTGCGCTTCTGAGGCCTCGCGGCTAGCATCGAGCCGTACCCACTTGGAGCTCGCACCCGGAACCCTCGTGCTCGGACGCTACGTCGTCGAGCGGCTGATCGCCGAAGGCGGCATGGGCGAGGTGTACCAAGCGCGACACCACGAGCTCGGCTCGCGGGTCGCGCTCAAGCTGCTCAAGCCCGAGGCGCTCACCGATCCGGACGCGGTCGCGCGCTTCCGCCGCGAGGCGCAGATCGCGGCCGGTCTCGCGAGCCCGCACATCGCGAAGGTGCTCGACGTGGGGAGCCTCGCAAGCGGCGCGCCGGTGATGGTCATGGAGCTGCTCGAGGGGCGCGACCTCTCGCGAGAGCTGGAGGTCCGAGGGCCGCTGCCGATCGACGAGGCCCTGCGCTGGGTGCTCCAGGCCACCGAGGCGATGATCGACGCGCACCGCGCGGGCATCGTGCACCGCGATCTCAAGCCCGGAAACCTCTTCGTCGCCGAGCAAGGCGGGCAGCGCACGCTCAAGGTCCTCGACTTTGGCATCTCGCGCTTCTCCGCGCCGGGCCTCTCGCGCATGACGCAGACGCAGTCGGCCTTCGGCACGCCGCTCTACATGTCACCGGAGCAGATCCGCTCGGCGAAGCTCGCCGACGAGCGCTCCGACGTGTGGTCGATGGGCGTCATCCTCTACGAGCTCTGCACGGGCACGCTGCCGTTCATCGCCGAGACGCCGACCGCGCTCGCGGTGGTGATCAACGTCGAGCACCCCCTGCCGATGTCCGCGCATCGACCCGGCCAGATCCCCGCGGAGCTCGAGGAGTTGGTGAGCGCTTGTCTGGTGAAGGACCCATCGCAGCGCATCCAGTCGATGGCCGAGCTCGCGGAGGGGCTGCGCGCGCTGCTGCGGCTCGCGGGGCAGGGCTCGAAGCCGCTCTCGGGCCTGAGCGGCGCGCTGCTCGATGCGCCAGCCGCGCAGCCAGCCCCCACGGCCGCGCTGAGCGAGGCGCGCACCTCGTCCGCGCTGGGCTCGTCGGAGCCGCTGGGCTCGTCGGAGCCGGCCGGCGCGTCGTCGCGCTCGCCGGTCCGAGCGGGCCTCGTGGTGCTGCTCGCGGCGCTGGTCGGAGGAGGCGTCTTGATCGGTGCGCTCGCTTGGATGCGCGGCGGTGTCTCGGCGCCGAGCGGCGACCCGCCCGGTTCGAACGCGGCGGCGCCCGAGGCGGTTCCTGGCGGCGGCGCCCCGCGTGGCGAGCCCGCGTCGAGCGCGCCGCGCGTCGTGCCCGAGGCGAGCGCGTCCGTCGAGCTTGCGATCGCCAGCGCCACGGCGCTCCCGGTCGCGACCGTCTCGACGACCCGCGCGGCGGGCAGCGCGCCGCGAGCGCTTGCCCCCGCCGCCAGCGCCTCGGCGCCGAGCGCACCCAGCGCGAAGCCGACGACCGCCCAGGGGCCGAGCGCCCCCGCAACGCCGCCACGCGTCCCCGATGCGAACCCGCTCCACCTCTGAGCGCGCGATGCGCTCGGCGGGGCGTCTCTTGAGGCTCGGGTGCGTCGCCTGGTATGCGAGGAGCATGGCCACCTCGACGAGCTCCGCCGCCTTGGTCGCCAGCCTGCTCGTGGGGTCCGGCTGGCTCGCGCTCGCGTCGTGCCGCACGGCCACCCAGGTGACCGTCGAGATCAGCACCGACGCCCGATGCATCGGTCAAGACGAGCTCGAGGGCGACGTCTTCGGCGACGTCGCGCTGGCGGTCGGCACCTCACTCGGCCGAGAGGGGCTGGCCTCGCGAGGCGGCACCGACCACTGCGAGGCGCGAGGCGACATCTCCGATCGCGACAACTGGATCGGCACGCTCGTCGTCGTGCCGGGCGAGAGCGAGGGCTCACTCGCCGAGGTGCTCGTCGTGGCGGGCGTGGAGCGTCCGAACCCCTCGCTCCAGGGCGACGCCCAGCGCGCCGACGCGGAGCGATGCCTGGAGCTGATCGGCCAGCCCGGCGGCATCGACGGCAAGGCCTGCATCGTGCAGCGGCGCATCCTCTCCTTCGTCGAGAGCACCAAGCTCACGCTGCCGATCCGACTCTCCACCCGGTGCATCGCGGTCGACTGCGAGGCCGACCAGACCTGCTTCGACGGCAGCTGCGTCTCGGCGCGCGTCGAGTGCAGCGAGGCCTCGGGACAGTGCAACCAGCCGGGCGAAGGAGGTGGCTCGCCCGCGACGAGCACGTCGACGGGCGGCGGCATGGGTGGGATGAGCGCCTCGTCGAGCACGACGACGAGCACGTCGACGGGCGGCGGCATGGGTGGGATGAGCGCCTCGTCGAGCAC
>ERZ761602.2536-NODE-2536-length-28204-cov-9.820420_pt1 | contig 28204 bp, 24 predicted proteins | sample MGYA00512165_ERZ761602 | MGnify/ENA primary metagenome ERZ761602 (study PRJEB28899, sample SAMN02445085) | bioreactor sludge metagenome | biome: EBPR sludge; isolation source: Thorneside wastewater treatment plant | place: Australia: Brisbane, Thorneside...
CACCGACCTCCAGCGAGAGCAGGACCGCGCAGTAGCGCCCCTCGGCCGTCAGCTCGCGGCCCAGCTCCAGGAAGCTGGTCGTCTTGCCCGACTGGCGGGGGGCGTGCACGACGAAGTAGTTCTCTCTCTCCACCAGCTCACGCACCTGCGGGACGCGCGCCGAGGCGGGCAGCATGGTGTGCTCACCCGGGCGGCAGGGTCCAGCGGTGTTGAAGTGCATGAGCCCTGCTATCCCAACCGGGCCGCACAGCCGTTCTGCACGAGGTGTACCCTCCCGCTGTGAACCCCTCCCGCCTCGCCAGCGCCCTGTTGATCGTCGCCTGCCTGGGCATCGCCGTGGCCTTCCTGGTCCTGGACCCCGCCGGGCCCAAGCCCGAGGCCTGGTCGCGGCTCGCCCTGGGAGGAGGCGCCACCCTCGCCGGAGGCCTGGGTGCACTCGGAGCGGGAGCCGCGCTCTTGCGTCGCTTCGCCCCCGAGCTGCTCGAGGACGATCGCGGGCCGCTGCACGCCATGGTCCTGGGCCTGCTGCTCTGGAGCCTGCTGGCCAGCGCCATGGCCTTCGCCGGCCTCTTCAACGCCGACACCGCCCGGGCCCTGCCCGCCCTGCTGGCCCTGGGCTGGCTCAGCCGACCGGGCCTCTCCCTGCCGCGCCTCAGCCCTCTCGTCTTGCTTGTCGGCCTCGTCGCGCTGATCCCCGGTCTGCTCGACGCGCTGGCTCCCCCCGTCGACACCGACGAGCTCTACCAGCACCTCGCCCTGCCGGCGCGCATCCTGGACAGTGGCGGGCTGATCGGCGGCCTGCTCGCCCCCGACGGCAGCCGGCCGCAGGGCCTGCACCTCGTCTTCGCCTCGCTGATGGCCCTGGGCGGTGAACCTGCGCCACGCCTCTTCCACCTGCTGCTCACCGCCCTCTGCCTGCACGGCACCGCCGAGGTCGGCCGCGCCTGGCTGGGCGAGCGAGGGCCCTGGGCCGCCCTGCTGCTGATCGGCAGCTACTCCTTCCTCCAGCCCGCCGGCCTCGCCGCCAACGACATCCCCGTCGCCCTGGCCGCCCTCGCCGCCCTGGACGCCGGCCTGCGCGGCCGCGCCCTGCCCCTGGCCCTGGCCAGCGGCCTCGCCCTCTCCATCAAGTATGTCGCCGGCGGCGCCATCGCCGGGGCCTTCCTGGTGGCCCGCCTGCCCCTCTCGCGTCGCGCCATGGCTGCGCTCCTCGCCCTCGGCCTGGTCGCCCCCTGGTGGCTGCGAAATCTCAGCGAGGGCCTGCACCCCCTCTTCCCCTTCGCCGGCTGGCCGCTGGAGCCACTGAACGAGGGAGCCCCCGGCGCCGTCGGCCTGCCCTTCCAGTACCTGGAGAAGTACGGCCTGGGCCGCGACCTGCAGGCCATGCTCCTGCTGCCCTGGAACGCCGTGATGCGGGCGCGCATCGAGAGCTTCCAGTTCCTCGGCCGCCTCTCCCCCGCCTTCCTGGCCCTGCTGCCCACCGCCCTGCTGGCCCTGCGCCACCCCCTGCCCCGCCGCCTGGGCTTCGCTGCGCTGGCGGCGGCGCTCTTCTGGGCCATCGGGCCTCACTGGCTGCGCTACCTGCTGCCAGGTCTGCCCCTGCTGGCCCTCTTCCTGGTCGCCGGCCTGCCCGAGGGTCGGCTGCCCCGCCTCGCCCTGGGCCTGGTCCTGTTGGCCGGCCTGCCCGCCAACCACGGCCCCCTGCTGCGCCGCGCCGCCGATCGCCTCCCCGCCGCCACCGGTCACGAGGCCCGCGCCGCCTTCCAGGCCCGAAACCACCCCCCTGCCGCGCTGATGTCCACCCTGGACCGCACGCTGCCCGAGGACGCCGTCGTCGCTCTGCTCTTCGACTGGTCCATCTACCTCTCGCCCCGGCCGGTGCTGCTCGGCAGCGTCGAGGACCACGTCCCGGCCCGCGCCTGGCTGCTCACCCGCGGGCCGCGCGCGCTGGCTGACCTGAAGCAGGCGGGGGCCACCCACCTCGTCATCAGCCGGACCTCCTTCCTGGAGAAGACCTACCCCTTCCTCTCGCCCGAAGAGAAGGCCCGCGACCTGGACGCGCCCCTGGAGCTGCTGGAGGAGCTGCTCTTGCGCGAGGCGACGCTGATCCACGAGTCCAAGGCCAGCCGTCTGTATCGGCTGGACTGAGCGCACTCTGGTATCCTCCCCGCCCCCGCGGGAGGTTGGATGGACGAGCTTCAGACCTTGCTGGAGTCATGGTTGCTCCGAGGCGGCCCCGACCGGCCGGCCATCGATCGGCTCTGCCAGGAGTGGCGCCCGATCATCCGCCGCTACCTGGTCGAGCCCGACGAGGCCGAGCTCGAAGACGCGCTCCAGCAGGCCCTCCTGACGCTGGTGCTCAGCACGCGCATCGTCTCACGGCAGCCCGAGAACGCCCGCGCCTGGCGCCGTCAGGTCCTGAAGAACCACCTCACCGACGGCGTCCGCAGGCGAGGGCGCCGGCAGCACGCCGAACATGCCCAGCACCAGGGCCTCGCCCCCCAGGCCGAGCGCGAGGCATGGCGCGCACAGAAGGAGGCCCGCCGCGCCCCCCGCCAGGATCTGCAGGAGGCCCGCGCGGTCGAGCCGCCGCGCCCGAGCGTCGAGCTCGACGAGGGCGCCCTCGACCTCCTCCGGCGGCGGGCCCAGGTCGCCGCCGCCCTCCCCACGCTGCCGCTGGGCGGCCGGACGCTGCTGGCCCTCTGCCTGGGGATGGATCCCGCCCCCTGGGCCGAGGAGCTCGCCGACAAGGTCGGAGGCACCGCCGAGGACGCGCTCTCCCGGATCGCCGAGGCCCGCCAGGCCGTCGCGGAGCAGGGCCACGAGCCGATGCCCCTGGCGGTCGCCCGCGTGTTGTACCCCCAGGCCACCGACACCGAGACCGCCAAGCGCACATTCCGGCGAGCCCGCAAGGAGCTGGAAGCGACGCTCGGGGGTGAGCGATGAAGCTCGCACCCTACCCGCGGGTCGAGCTGCGCTGGCGCAAGGTCCACAAGCACGTCTTCAACCCCGGTGAGCGCTGGTGGGAGCTCCATGGCGGCCTGGAGCGGTGGTCCCTGGAGTGGAACGAGCTCCGCGTCCACGGCTTCTTCAACGGCGACGAGCCCTGGCTGCTGGCCGCCGGCTCCCCACCGGTGCGTGAGATCGTCGAGCGCTGGCACGAGCTCTGGCTCGAGGCCGCCGGCCGGGCCGTCGACGAGGCCATCGCCCGCCGCCAGGTCGAGCCCCAGGCGGGGGGCAAGCGCTCCTACGTCGGCGCCAAGGGCGTCACGGTCATCCTCGCCGGCCGCGACCGGCTCGTCACCTGCTACAAGGTCGTCGACGAGGCCATCCACTCCGATCGCGCCTCCGAGCGCACCGCTGTCCGCCGCCAGCAGCGGCGTGCGTCCCTCTGAGCAGAGCGCAGCCCGCGCACCGCGAGACCTCCATGAAGATCCACGAGATCGACCTCCTCCGCAGCCAGCTCGCCGAGTCCCTGGCCGAGTTGTCGGAAGACAGCGCGCCTGAGGACGGCGGCCTGGAGCGCGCCACCCTCGCGGGCCTCCTCGCCCGCCTCGTCCCCGACGATCCCCTGGTGGCTCAGGCCGAGGCCAGCCTCGGCGACCTGGTGCTCGGGGCCATCGCCCGGGCCGCTGAGCACGCCCTCGCCCTGGTCGAGGCCGTCGACGAGGAGGACGATCCGGCCCTCTCCTGGAACGCCCTCTGCGCGGTCGACGAGGCCTGCGCCGCCTCCTGGCTGGTCGCTCGCCCTGCCCTGGTCGAAGAAGCCGTCGAAGAGGCCACCGCCACCGTGCGGGCCTTCCCCGAGCCCTTCGCGCCTCACGCCGAGGCCGCCAGCGCCGTGCTCCGCGAGCGCCCACCGCGGGCCGGAGACCCCGCCTGGGGGCTGTGGGCCGCCGTCGAGCTGAGCGCAGTGGGCTTGCCGCTGGACCAGGAGGGGGCCAGCTTCGAGACGCGGATCGCGCTCGATCTCGACGTCCGGCTCCCGCGCCTGGTCCAGGAGGGGCTCCGGCTGGCGGCCCACGCCGGGGGTCTGCCCGACGAGGCTCCGTGGATCTGCCTCGCCCGGGGAGAGGGCTGGGAGCTGGCGCACACGGTGGACCCCAGCGGGCGGGACATCCTCCTGCTGACCGGCGCCGGCGAGTCCAGCCTGCGCTGCGACGGCGAGCCCCGGACCTGGACAGAGGACCCCGAGGGACGGATCTGTGCAGCCACGCCAGGCGCCTGGGAGATCGCCGTCGACGGCAAGGTCCGGCGCTTCCGGATCGAGGCGTGAGCCAACGTGAGGCTGTCCAGGCGGCGCTGAGCTCCGGGCGGCCCGAGCGGGCCTGGGACCTCTGTGCTCGGTCCTGGCAGCAGGGCGCAGCGCAGACCCGGCACAGCGCGCGCCGGCTGCTGATCGCCATCGCCCCCGAGCTGCCCGCGGCCGCCTGGACCGAGGATCGTAAGCAGTTGGCGAAGGCGCTGGGACTGCAAGCGGCGGCGCCTGTCGCCCGGGTCGGCCGGATGTCCTTTCCCGCCGTCGGCCAGGGCGAGGGCCGCTTCATCACCGCCGTCGTCGAAGCCGCCCCCGCGGGCGATCGGGTCCCACCCGGCCTGGACCCCAGCGTACACGAGGCCCTGGAGGCCGCGCGGGAGGGCGGACAGTCCTTCGCCCTCTCCTTCCTGCCCGCCGACGCCGACTGGGAGGGCGCCTCCTGCGGCCTGGCCGTCGCCCTCGCCGCGCGCAGCCTCGCCCGCAACCTGCCCATCTCCCCCCTGCACAGCGCCACCGGCCGGGTCAACCGCCAGGGCACCGTCCTGCCGGTCGGCCTCGTCCCCGAAAAGCTCCGGCTGCGGCACGAGGCCCGGCCCTGGGGCCGGCTGTTGATCCCCGCCGCGGAGGATGGCGGCGAGCTGCCCGCCTTCGTCCAGTGCGTCACCACGCTCGACCAGGCCTGGCAGGCCCTGGGCCACCTCGCCGAGCGGGACCCGGAGCCCGTCCTCATCGAGCTTCGCAAGCGCCACCGCCAGGACCCCACCGGCGCCGCCCGCCTCGCGCTGGACCTCGTCGAGGACCCCGACCTCGAGGACGACGAGCGCCTCTTCCTCCACATCGTCTTGCTGGCCGCCGCCAACCACGAGGCCGACGCCGAGGGTCAGGCCCGCTGGGGCCGGGCCCTGAGCCAGCTCGTGGAGGCCGGCGCAAGCGGCGAGGACCTCGCCCGGGCCCTGGGCTCGCTGGCCGTGCAGTCGATCGACGCGCTGGACCCCCAGGCAGCGCGCCGGGCGCTGGCCCTGGCCGAGGGCCGGGTAGAGCACGAGCACCGCATCCACCTCGACGGCCCCGCCGCCTTGCTGGCCACCCTGGAAGGACAGTTCGAGCTGGCCCTGGGGTTCCGGCGAGGGAACCTCGCGCGGGCCGAGCCCGCCGAGCGCGCGCGCTGCCTGGGCGATCTCGCCGACGGGCTGCGCCGGCTGGGGAGGCTGGAGGAGGCGCTCGAGGCCGTCGACCGGGGCCTCGCACTCCGCTCCACGAGAGCGCAGCCTTACCAGGCGCGCACCCGCCCCTACCTGCACCTGCACCGGGCCCGAATCCTCGCCGAGCTGGGCCTGCCCTGGGAAGAGGACCTCGCCTGGGCCGAAGCTGCCCCCGGCCTCGACCCCGCCGTCCGCGCCCGCCTGCTCCGCGCCGAGCTGACCGGCGACCGCGCCGCCATCCTTGGCGAGAAGGACTGGGGCATCCTCGCGGCCCTCAAGCAGCGCTCGCTGGCCACCCTCGGCGACCAGCCGGCCCAAAGTTGGCTGCTCGATCAGCTCGGTGGCGCCGACTGGCAGGAGGCCGCCCGCCGGCTTCCGTACTGAGCGGGTTCAGGTAGGGTCGGTGGCGCAGCGGAAGCCGAGGTTCTCGTAGCGGTTGCCGAGCTCCTGCTTGTTCCAGGAGTTGAGTGGGGCGCCGAGCGGATCTACATCGCCCCTGAGCTTCTGGCGAAAGAGCCCATACCTGCTGGCTTCTGCGGGGTCAGGATCATAACCCAGGGCTGAAGGCGGGAAGTCGTCTCGCACCCACTCTCGGACGTTGTCGGGCTTCGCACCCGACTCGGGGCTTCGCACGAGAGCCTCCCACTCCAGGATGCTCGGGAGCCGCCAGCCACGACTCGCGCAGTAGGAGCTGGCCTCGTCACGGTTGAGGCAGACCACAGGCGCTGCGATGGCCTGGTCGCGCCAGTAGCAGCCGCGCGTCCTCACTCTGGGCGCATCCGTCCAATCCATGAGCTGGTCCGCGATCCGTGCCTTGGCATCCACACAGAAGGGCTCCACCTCAACCTCGTTGAGAATCGACCGAGCCGCCTGGGGCCAGTCCTTGCGCCCTCCTTCCGGCGGGCCCAGGCGCAATCGGGTCCGGTCGACCAACACCATGCCGTCGGGGCAGGTGGGGGGGACGTCTTGCGCGAGCGCTGGCGCGACCGGCGTCTGAGACGGGGCAACCAACCGTTCGCCAATTGGCGGGCCTGGTGCCATGGTCAGCGAACGTACGGCCACCAGCCCCCCAGCGCCGAGGAGCACTCCTAACGCCACTGCTGGAAGCCGATTGGGCCGGGCCGGAGCGACCGTGTGGGCCACTTGCACCGTGGGCTCGGTCAGTTCTTGGAAACGAACAGTACCCGTTGACTCCATCGGCTGACGACCTCGAATACGTTCAATGTGGCCCATCAACGCGTCAGGCCGAGTGATGTAGTGGGCTGCCTTGCTTGTTCTGAACAACCACTCCACTACGTCAGGGAGTTGCTCACGAACGTGCTTTCTTGCCAGCGGATAGTCCTCCCGCTGGGGGGACCGGATGTGAACCCCCAGGTTCGTGTGCCTGCGCATCGAATCCAAGCTCGTATGGTATTGATCATCGATCAGATCGCGCTTGGACAGGCCGGCCAGTCGGGCTTGCATGTTGCCAGACTCGCCGTCGGTACGGCTGATTCGATCTTCATGTACCGAGTAGAGGATGTGGCAGAGGACCTCGAGCACCCGCCGCGCGTTCCAAAGAAAGATCTCGGGGTCCACTTCCACGTAGTCCGCACAGAGCCCCATCAGCTCGCCCAGGCGAACCACGTAGTTGGCGACCCCAGCCTGGACCTCGGGCTTCAATCTCGGGAGCGACGCTTCCATGGTCCCGACTCTACCACCCGCGCGCTAAGCCCCGCGCGCATGTCCGCCCCCGCCCCCGCACCCGCGCCCCGTTTCGGCACCTACGTCGGTGTCTTCCGCCCTGTCTTCCTGGCCGTCCTCGGCGCGATGCTCTATTTGCGCGAGGGCTGGGTCGTCGGCCAGGCCGGCCTGCTCGGGGGGCTGCTCGTCGTCGCCACCGCGCTGGCCATCTCGGGCACGACGGCGCTCTCCCTGGCCAGCATCGCCAGCAATGTGCGGGTGCGCGCCGGCGGCGCCTTCGCCATCATCGCCCAGGCGCTCGGCCTGGAGGCCGGCGGCGCCATCGGCATTCCGCTCTTCTTCGCCCAGGCCGTCTCCTCGGCCATGTACATCTTCGCCTTCAGCGAGGCCTGGACCTGGGTCTTCCCCGGCCACTCCCCGATGCTGGTCGCCGGCCTCGGCTACACCGCCGTCTCCCTGCTCGCCTGGCGCTCCGCCGGCCTCGCCTTCCGCGCCCAGGGCGTCCTGCTCTTCGTGATCGCCGCCGCGCTGCTCTCCGCGCTGGCCGGCCTCGTCACCGCCGAGTCCCTCGTCGCCCCTCCGATGGTCGGCCGGCTGCCGGACGCCAGCCTCACCGAGCTCTTCGCCATCTTCTTCCCCGCCGCCACCGGCATCATGGTCGGCGTCGGGATGTCCGGCGACCTCGCCAACCCGCGCCGCTCCATCGCCCGCGGCACCCTCTTCGCCTGGGCGGTCACCTCGGTCATCTACCTCGGCTTCGCCGTCTGGTACGCGGTGATCGCCTCGCCCCAGGAGCTGATCGACAACCGCACGGTGATGATCGAGCGGGCCGCCGTGCCGGCCCTGGTGCTCGCCGGCCTGCTCAGCAGCACCGCCATGGCCGCGCTCTCCTCGCTCGTCGCCGCCCCCCGCCTGCTGCAGGCCATGGCCGCCCACGGGGTCGTGCCCGGCGCCCGCTGGCTGGCCCGCCTCAGCCCCTCGGGCGACCCCCGCAACGCCAGCCTCGCCACCACCGCCCTCGGCGCGCTGGGCCTCGCCGCAGGCTCCCTCGACGCCATCGCCCCCATCATCACCAGCTTCTTCGTGATGACCTACCTCGCCATCAACGGCGTCGTCTGGCTCGAACAGAGCCTGGCCATGGTCTCCTTCCGGCCCTCGTTCCGCGTCCCCCCGGGCGTCCCCCTGCTCGGCGTCGCCCTCTGCCTGGGCGGCCTCTCGCTGGCCAGCCCCTTCGGCGGCGCGGTCGAGGTGCTGCTGGTCCTGGGCATCTACGCCTGGATCTCCCGCCGCCACCTCGACACCCCCTGGGAGACCGTCCGGTCCGGTATCGCCGTCACCCTGGCGGCCTGGGCCGCCCGCAAGGCCGCCCACATCGAGCGGGTCCAGCGCGCCTGGAAGCCCGATCTGCTCGTCCCCGTCGCCGCGGTCGACCAGGCCCGCGACCTGAGGCCCTGGTGCGAGGACCTCGCCCGCCGCAACGGCAGCATCCGCTGGGTCGCCCTGGGGGCCAACCCCGAGCTCCCGACCGCCCTGCCCCTGCTCGTCCGCCGCCAGGCCGACCAGGGCCTGCACGCCACCTGGACCTGCCTGCGCACCGACCAGTACATGCACGGCATCGGCCTCGCCCTGGACGCGCTCCAGGGCGCCCTCTTCCCGCCCAACCTCGTCGTCGTCGACGAGCGCCGGGTCAGCGACCCGGAGCTGGCCGCCTACCTCGAGCACTGCCGCCGCCTCGCCATCGGCCTCGCCCTCTGGCAGCCCCACCCCGATGGGGGCATGGGCGATCGGGCCCACATCGCCGTCTGGGTCTCCGACCGCAGCCCGGACTGGAAGCTCGAGCTGCACACCACCAGCCTGGACCTCCCCGTCCTGGTGGGGCTGCTGCTCGCCCAGGCCTGGGGCGCCCGGCTGCACCTGCACTGCGCCGTGCGTGACCCCGCCTCGGCTGCGGACGCCCATGCCTTCCTGCTCCGCCTCGCCGACCAGGCCCGCCTGCCCAAGGGCACCGAGATCCACGTCTCCACCTCGCCCTTCGAGCGGGCCCTGGCCGAGGTCCCCCAGGCGGACCTACACCTGCTAGGCATGCCCCTCGTCCTCGAGAAGAGCCGCCTCACGCAGCTCCATCGGTCCTGCGGGGCAGCCTGCCTCTGGCTGCTCGACTCGGGGCAGGAGAGCGCTCTTGCCTGAGCCCCGCGCCCGCATCCTCGCCGCCTGGGGGGTCCACCTCTACACCGCGCTCGGGCTGCCTCTATCGCTGCTAGGCATCCAGGCGCTGTCGGAAGGCGACGCTGGCCGCTTCCTGCTCCTCAACATCCTGGCCGTCTTCATCGACAGCACCGACGGCACCCTGGCCCGTCGCCTGCGGGTCAAAGAGCTGGTCCCCTTCGACGGGGCCCTCCTCGACAACATCGTCGACTTCCTGACCTACACCTTCCTGCCGGCCATCGCCCTCTGGCAACTGCGCCTGTTGCCGCCCGAGCTCGCCTGGCTGGCCGCCCTGCCCGTCATGGCCAGCGGCTACCAGTTCTGCCAGACAGGGGCCAAGACCGAAGACGCCTTCGTCGGCTTTCCTTCCTACTGGAACGTGTTGATCATCTACCTCGTCGTCTTGCAGCCCCCGGTCGCCCTCACCGTCGCAATCCTGATCGTGCTCTCAGCGCTCGTCTTCTGGCCCATCCGCTACATCTACCCCTCCCGCACGGTGCTGCTCCGGCCGCTGACCCTGGCCCTCTGCGTGCTCTACGGGCTGGCGGCGACGGCGCTCGCCCTGCACCCCACCGCATCGTGGGCGCCCGGCCTCGCCTGGGCCTCGCTCTCCTTCGTGGGCTACTACCTCGTCCTCTCCCTGGTCCATCACCGCCGCACCCGGAGCACCCCATGACCCCATCCATCAAGGACCGCCGCAAGGCCCTCGGCTGGAGCCGGGCCGAGCTGGCCGAGCGGGCTGGCATCGACAGCCGGCTGGCGCAGCTCTTGGAGCTCGATCAGTGGAGCGAGGCCGAGGCCCTGGCCCGGGTGGAGGAGGTCCTGACCCGGGCCGAGGCGGGGGAGGCGGAGGTCCGGCTGGAGCAGGTGCGGGCCGAGGAGGGCAGCCAGCTGTTCGGCGAGGAGGGGGCCAAGGGGGTGCCGGAGGCTTGATGCGGATTGGCACCAACATTTCTGTTGGCAACATCTCTGTTGGCATCGAACCCAGCCTGTTCACCCCACCTCGATCTCATGGTCGAGCATGACATCCCCGTCGAACACCGCCCGCAGCCGAAACCTCTCCCCGGCCAGCATCCGCGGGATCCAGATCCGGTCGTCGGCCCACATCTCGTCGTAGGGCAGCGCGTCCAGGCCCACCCACATCGGGATCGCCTCCTCGGTCTCGACCGGCAGGCCGCGGTGCTCCCGGGCCAGGAAGACGACCACGTGCAGCCGCAGGCCGTCGAGGAACTGGAAGGACAGCTCACCCACCTCCTCGGTGCCCAGGGCGACGACGCCGACCTCCTCCAGCAGCTCGCGCTCGGCGGACTGGAGGGCCGTCTCGCCCGGGTCGATCTTGCCACCCGGGGCGTTGATCTTGCCCGCGCCCAGGCCGCGCTTCTTGCGGATGAGCAGGGCCTGCCCCTGGTGCAGGACGAAGAGCAGCGTCCCCCGCATGGTGGGGGTCCAGCTCGTCCAGTCGATCTCGGCGAGCGAGGCCCTCACATATTCCGCCGATACTGCCCGCCGACCTCGTACAGCGCCCCCGACAGCTGCCCGAGCGTACAGACCTTGGCCGCCTCCATCAGCCGCTCGAAGAGGTTCTCGTGCTGCACGGCGGCGCGCTTCATCGCGGCCAGCTCCACCGCCGACTGCGCGGCGAAGGCGGCCTGTCGGACGTCGCGGCAGGCGATGGCGTACTGCTTCTCGTCCTCCTCGGCGCGGATGACCTCGGCGGGGATGATGGTGGGGCTGCCGCTGGGGTCCAGGAAGGTGTTGACCCCGATGATGGGCAGCTCGCCGGTGTGCTTGCGGGTCTCGTAGAGCAGGCTCTCCTCCTGGATGCGGCTGCGCTGGTACATGCGCTCCATGGCGCCCAGGACGCCTCCCCGCTCGGAGATTCGGCGGAACTCCTCGAGCACGGCGCTCTCGACCAGCTCGGTCAGGTGCTCGACGATGAAGGCGCCCTGGTTGGGGTTCTCGTTCATGGACAGACCGAGCTCACGGTTGATGATGAGCTGGATGGCCAGGGCCCGCCGCACGCTCTCCTCGGTCGGGGTGGTGATGGCCTCGTCGTAGGCGTTGGTGTGCAGGCTGTTGCAGGAGTCGTTGAGCGCGATCAGCGCCTGCAGGGTGGTGCGGATGTCGTTGAAGGCGATCTCCTGGGCGTGCAGGCTTCGGCCGCTGGTCTGGATGTGGTACTTGAGCTTCTGGCTGCGCTCGGCGGCCCCGTAGCGCTGCTTCATGGCCCGAGCCCAGATGCGCCGGGCGACCCGCCCGATGACGGTGTACTCGGGGTCCAGCCCATTGCTGAAGAAGAAGGAGAGGTTGGGCGCGAAGTCGTCGATCTGCATGCCGCGGGCGAGGTAGTACTCGACGAAGGTGAAGCCGTTGGCCAGGGTGAAGGCGAGCTGGGTGATCGGGTTCGCGCCGGCCTCGGCGATGTGGTAGCCCGAGATGGAGACACTGTAGAAGTTCCGCACCTTCTGATCGATGAAGTACTGCTGGATGTCGCCCATCATGCGCAGGGCGAACTCGGTGCTGAAGATGCAGGTGTTCTGGGCCTGGTCCTCCTTCAGGATGTCGGCCTGGACGGTGCCGCGGACCCGGGCCAGGGTCTGGGCCTTGATCCGGGCGTAGTCCGCGGCGGGGAGCACCTCGTCGCCGGTCAGGCCCAGCAGCAGCAGGCCCAGGCCGTCGTTGCCGGGCGGCAGCTCGCCCTGGTAGCGGGGGCGCTGCAGGCCCCGGGCGTCGTAACGCTGGGCGAGGCGGGCCTCGACCTGGGCCTCCAGCCCGTGCTCGCGGATATGACGTTCGCACTGCTGGTCGATGGCGGCGTTGAGGAAGAAGGCAAGCACCATCGGGGCCGGGCCGTTGATGGTCATGGAGACGCTGGTCGCCGGATGGCAGAGGTCGAAGCCGCTGTAGAGCTTCTTGGCGTCGTCGAGGTTGGCGACGGAGACGCCGGAGTTGCCGACCTTTCCGTAGATGTCGGGCCGGTGGTCGGGGTCCTCGCCGTAGAGGGTGACGCTGTCGAAGGCAGTGGACAGTCGGCGCGCGCTGTTGCCGCCGGTCAGGTAGTGGAAGCGCCGGTTGGTGCGCTCGGGGCCGCCCTCGCCGGCGAACTGCCGGGCCGGGTCCTCGCCCTCTCGCCGCAAGGGGAAGACCCCTGCGGTGAAGGGGTAGAAGCCCGGCACGTTCTCGCGCAGCACCCACAGCAGGATGTCGCCCCAGTCCTGGTAGCGGGGCAGCACCACCCGGGGGATGCGCTGCTGGCTGAGGGAGAGGCGCCAGAGCGGCTGCTCGTGGACCCGGTCGCGGACCTGGAAGCGGTACTGGTCGGCGGCGTAGCGGCGCTGCAGATCGGGCCACTGCTCGAGGATGCGCTGACAGTCGGGGTGCAGGCGGGAGCGGGTCTCCTCCAGCATGGCCTGGAGGTCGGCGACCCAGGCGGGCACGCCCTCCTCGATCGCGCGGGCCTCGACCACGCCGTCGGCTTCTTGCACCTCGACCCGGCGGCGCCCGCCGCGCTCGCTGGCGGCGTCGATCGCACCCTGGAGCTGGTAGAGGCGCCGGGCGATCCCCGACTGCTGCACGGCCCAGGCGTCGGCCTGCTGGCAGGCGTCGGCGATCTCGGCGAGGTAGCGGCCCCGCTCGGGCGGGACGATGTGCTTCTTCTCGGACAGCCCCCCGTCGACCGTGAAGGAGCTGTCCAGCGGGGCGCCGGTCTTGGCGACCAGGGCCTGCATCACCGCGAGGTAGAAGCGGTTGGTGCCCGGATCGCTGAACTGGCTGGCGATGGTGCCGAAGACCGGCATCTGCTCGGTCGGCCGGTCGAAGAGCTGGCGGTTGCGCTGCACCTGCTTGCGCACATCGCGCAGGGCGTCCTCGCTGCCGCGCTTGTCGAACTTGTTGATGGCGATCAGGTCCGCGAAGTCGAGCATGTCGATCTTCTCGAGCTGGGTCGCCGCGCCGTACTCCGCCGTCATGACGTAGACGGAGAGATCGCTGTGCTCGACGATCTCGGTGTCGCTCTGGCCGATGCCGCTGGTCTCGACGATCACCAGGTCGAAGCCCGCCGCCTGGCAGATCTCGACCGCCTCGCGCACATGGGCGGACATGCTGAGGTTGGCCTGCCGGGTGGCGAGGCTGCGCATGTAGACCCGGGGGTGGCTGGCGCTGTTCATGCGGATGCGGTCGCCCAGCAGGGCCCCCCCGCTGCGCTTGCGGGTGGGGTCGATCGAGAGCACGGCCAGACGCTTGTCGGGGAAGTCGAGCAGGAAGCGGCGCATCAGCTCGTCGACCAGGCTGGACTTGCCCGCACCTCCGGTGCCGGTGATGCCAAGGACCGGGGCCCTGGTGGCCGGCAGCCGGGCCTGGACGGCCGCGTGCAGCTCGGCCCGCACCGCGGGGTGGTTCTCGGCGATGGTGATCAGGGCTGCGACGGACTCGGCATCGGCGGCCGAGAGCCGCTCCAGCCAGGGCTGGAAGTCCGTGCCCCGCCGCTGCCAGTCGCAGAGGCCGAGCAGGTGGTTGATCATCCCTTGCAGGCCCAGCTCGCGGCCGTCGTCGGGGCTGTAGATGCGGGCGACGCCGGCATGGTGCAGCTCTTCCACCTCGGTCGGCAGGATCGTGCCGCCGCCGCCGCCGAAGACCTTGATCTCGGCCCCCCGCTCGGCGAGGAGCTGGACCATGTAGCGGAAGAACTCGACGTGGCCGCCCTGGTAGCTGGTGATGGCGATGCCCTGCACATCCTCCTGGATGGCGCAGTCGACGATCTCGGCCACGCTGCGGTTGTGGCCCAGGTGGATCACCTCGGCCCCGCTGGCCTGGATGATGCGCCGCATCACGTTGATGGCGGCGTCGTGCCCGTCGAAGAGGCTGGCCGCGGTGACGATGCGGACGGGGTGCTGCAGCTCGATGGTCGGGGTCGCGTTCATCAGGCCCTCCGGGGGGCCCCCTGCTTAGCCCGGCGTCCTCGCCCCTGGGCGGCCCTCAGCGGGGAATGAGCCGCTCGGCGGCGAGGACCTTCAGCTTGCGGAGAATCGCCCGGTTCGAGGCCCGCACGCCGCCGTAGAGCCACTGCGGACGAGGCGGCGCCTCGTTGCGGGGGTGGTCGTTGATCTGGAACCAGGGCAGCGTGCCCGCGGCCTGCCCCTGGGCGGCGGCGTGCATCATGCGCATGGCGTGGCGGGTCTCGCCGGGCTGGGCGTGGTCCCGCTCGGCCTGCAGGCGGACGTAGGGGCAGCGGAGCTTGCCGACGTGTCGCACCGCCTCGCGTGGGAACCAGTAGAGGTCATCCTCCAGGGTGTGGCCGGCCGCCGGGGCCATCCGGGTCCCGCCCGAGGTGATGATCTCCCGGTCGCAGGGCCCCTCCCAGTCCAGCACCCAGGCGACGGGCAGATCGGGGAGGGAGGCCGCGCCGACGCCCATCCCGACCCCCAGCGAGATGCAGAGGATGCCGATGCGCTGCGGATCGACGTCGGGTCGTGTGGCGAGGTAGCGGACACAGGCGGCCACATCGTCCTGGTGCTCGGGGCCGCCGAAGTCCTCCTCTCCCCAGGACTGCCCTCGCCCGGCGGGGTCGAAGCGCAGGGCGACGAAGCCCAGGCGGGCGACCTCGTCGGCGCTGATCGGGGCCAGCAGGCCCTTGAAGACGCCGCCGTCGTCGTCGATCCCCGGGCAGAGCACGACGGCCGGGAGGCGCCCTTGGAGCGCTTCGACCCGGTGGACCGCCGCGCTGAGCTGGTAGCCGACGGTCGATCGCAGCTGCAGCTCTTCCTGCCGAACCGCGGGTCCGCGACGCGCCGCGCCCATGCGGGCGGCCTTGGCCAGCCTACGCTCGGCGGCCATCGCCACGCGGAGCATCTGGGAAGGCTTGGGGTAGCCCTCGGTAGGGGTGTCGCTCATGAGGTGGGGCTCTTCGGTGGAGGCCCCGCTCTTGTACCAAAGGCGGGCCAGAGGAGGAAGGCGATCAAGGCCCACATTGTGGGGGGCAGCAGCCCGTGGAAGGCGAGCTCTCGGAGGTGGTCCGGCCATAGCAGGGCCAGGGCAGGCAGCACACCCATCAGCGGGTGAAGGCGGGCCAGGAGACCGGCCAGCGCGAAGGGAGAGGCGAAGAGCGGGTCGATGGTGAGGGCCAGCAGGGCGAGGGTGAAGGCGGCCAGCGTGGCCGAGCCCTTGCCACCCACCACCTTGCGGAAGAGCACCCAGAGGCCCCCCAGGGCGCCCCCGCCCACCAGCCGGTCGCGGGGATCCCCATCACGGCCGCCGCGGTGCGCTCGGCTTCGGAGGAGGGCATCCAACCCGCCAGGGTGAACGCCGCTAGGGGAGCCCCGAACACCAAGGCGCCCAGCAGGGCCCGGGCCAAGGAGCGCAGCAGCCCCCAGAGCGCCCCTAGCACCGTTCGACCCTCGCAGGGTCGGACCAGGTCCCGCAGGGCGAAGAGGCCACAAGCTAGCAGCGCTAGATATCCAACCCAGGCTGGGATCACCGTCCTCCCATGGGTGGCCGCGGCGTCGGCCTCGCCATCGGGCAGGGGCTCGCTCGCCAGCCTCTCCAGGACCCGCAACAAGCTGGCCAGGGCCTCCGGCTCGACCTGGGTGTCGCTCGGCTGGTGGTAGCGCGGGAAGACGCCTCCCTCGCCTCTCCCTAGCAGGTGTAGGGAGCGCGCACCGCGCCGGGCGAAGGGCAGGTGATCGGATCGCTCCATCTCCGGGAGGGCCCGGCTGACGGCCCGGTAGAGGTAGTGGCTGTGCAGCTCGCCATCGGCCAGCAGCCAGCGCAGATCCTCGCCCCCCCAGCGCGGCCCGAGGCCGGTCACCGCGAGCTGACCGTGGCCGGTCAGGTCCAAGGCGACCACCAGCTCGGGCAGGGGCAGAGGCCAGCGCTCGGCCATGGCCCGGCTCCCCAGCAGGCCGGCCTCCTCCCCGGGCGGGAAGGCGAGGCAGAGGTCGGTCGCCGTTGTGCTGCGAGCAAGCTCCAGGAGCGCAGCCACCCCGGCGGCGTTGTCGACCGCGCCAGGAGAGCCCGGGACGCTGTCGATATGGGCCAGGAAGAGGCGGGTTGGCTGCCCCCGGCAGGCGAGGGTGCAGAGCGGACAGCCCTGGAGACCGACCGGCCAGCCGGCCTGCTCCAGGCGGGCCTGGACCCCCATGGCGGCGAGGCGCTCGGCCTCGCTCCCAGCTGGCCGCGGGCCGAGCTCCTCGACCAGCCAGCGCACATCTTCGAGCGCCCGGCCGAGCCCCGGGTCGTCCAGGGCGGGCGGGGAGGCGAGGGCCTGGGCCAGCAGGAGGGGGGTCAGCGCGGCCACGTCTGGAAGAGCTCCCAGGCGGGCTCTTGATGGTCGGGATCGTAGGCGTGGTCGCCGCCGCTGGCGGTCCACAGCTCGACCGGCCAGCCGGCGCCCTGCAAGCGCGAGAAGGCCGCCTGAGCCTCGCTGTAGGGCACGGTCGTGTCGGCGGTCCCATGCCCGATCAGCACCGGGATGGGGCCGCCGGTGTCCTCGGGCCAGACCTCCCACTTCACCGCGTAGGTCATCGTGCCCGCGTAGACGGCGAGACCGGCGAAGACGTCGCTGTTGAGCAGGCCAACCACCCAGGCCCAGTGCGCCCCCGCCGAGTAGCCGTGCAGGTAGAGGCGGTCCTCGTCGAGCTCGTAGAGGCCCTTGAGCTGTTCGATGACGTTGTTCATCCCCTCCACGTCGGTCCCGAAGTTCCAGCTGGTCCCGGTCTTGCTGTCCTGGCCGATGACGATGAAGCACTCCCGCTCGGCGAGGGATCGCCACTGGGCGACCATCGAGGCCCCGGTGCCGCCGCTGCCATGCATGGTGAAGAGCACCGCGGCGGGTCCCCCCTCCAGCGCGCACTCGGGGACCAGCCAGGCGTAGGTGGTGGTCCCGGCGATCGAGGCGCCGGTGCCCGAGGGGCCGGGGGTGGTGCTGCCCCCGTCGGTGCTGCCCCCGTCGGTGCTGCCCCCGTCGGTGCTACCCCCGTCGGTGCTGCCCCCGTCGGTGCCCGTGTCCTGGGGCGTGCCGGTGTCGGGCATGTGCCCAGGGCGATCCGCCGCCTGCGGCCGACAGGCCAGCGTCGCCCAGACGATAGTACCTAGCACTGCTAGTTCCCCGCCTCTTCCGCGTCCCAGGTCCCGCTGGGGCCGTGCTCACGCACCAGGACGACCTCGTGCTGCCGCCGCGGCCGCCAGGGCTTCAGGCCGCGCGCCAGGTCCACCTCGACCGCGCGGTAGCCCGAGCGGCCCACCCGCACCGTGTAGCGCAGGAAGGGGGCGGTCCAGAGGACCACCTCGGTCGGAGTCGAGCCCAGGCTGGTCCGCCCGTGATGGAGGGAGGCGCCGACGGGATCGGAGACCACCGTGACGCGATGCCGGCAGCCCATCAGGGCGGCGAGCAGGAGGGGCAGCAAGACAGGGAGCTTCATCTGGGGCATTCTACCCTCCCCCTTCCCGGACAGGCGAATGCTCCCTACCCTCGCCTTGAGCCTGACCCTGCTCCTCAGCCCAGCCTGCGCCACCGGCAAGCAGGCCCAGCGCACCGACCAGAAAGAGAGCGCCAACCTCGGCGCGCGCTCCGAGGACTTCTGGAACAACCTGCGCTGGCAGTACCCGGCCGCCGCCGCGGGGGCGATCGAGGACGAGCTGGCCCGCCGACGCTGGGGCATCGAAGCCGAGCGCCTGATGGGCGCGCAGCGCATCACCGACGCGATGCTGATCAACCTGAGCCTGGACCCGACCCCCGAAGAGGGCGCCCGCACGGCCACGGTGCAGGTCCGGATGGAGTTCTACACCCTGCCTGACCAGGTGCTGCGCAAGGAGACCGTCACCCAGACCTGGTACCGAGGCAAGAACACCTGGTATCTGCAGTGGGAGGACGGCCACCCGCTGACGGGAGAGGACTGGTAGGGTTCCGGACATATTCTGTCCGCAGGCCGCCTCCGCACCTTGCCATCGGCGGGAGAGCCGCTAAGCCCGGCGCCGTGAGCGCCTCCCCTCCCGACCCCGCCTCGCCTGCTGAGCTGCGCAAGCTGCTCCAGCGGCGCTTCGGGCACCCCGACTTCCGCGAGGGGCAACTCCCGGTCATCGCCCACATCGCCGCTGGCGGCGACGCCATGGTCGTCATGCCCACCGGGGCGGGCAAGTCCCTCTGCTACCAGCTCCCGGCCCTTGCCCGGGGGGGCACCACCCTGGTCGTCTCGCCGCTGCTGGCCTTGATGAAGGATCAGGTCGACGCCCTGGTGAAGAAGGGCGCCCGTGCCACCTTCATCAACAGCTCGCTCACCCCGGACGAGCGCCGCGAGCGCATCGACCGGATGATCAAGGGCGAGTTCGAGCTGGTCTACGTCGCCCCCGAGCGCTTCTCGCCGCGCTTCATCGAGCAGGTCCGGCAGACCGATCTGCGCCTGCTGGCGATCGACGAGGCGCACTGCCTCTCGCAGTGGGGCCACGACTTCCGGCCGGACTACCTGGCGCTTGGGCGGGTGCGGCAGGCGCTTGGCAACCCCTGCACGGTGGCCCTGACCGCCACCGCCACCCCGCCGGTGCAGGAAGACATCCTCAAGATCCTGGGCCTGGTGCAGGCCCGGCGCTTCGTCCAGGGCTTCGATCGCCCCAACCTGGACCTCGCCGTCAACGTCTGCGACCGGGCCGCCGACAAGCTGGACCAGCTCCCCGGCCTCGTCCAGAACAACCCGGCCCTGGTCTACTGCGCCACCCGCAAGAACGTCGAGCGGGTGGCCACCGCCCTGGCCGCCCAGGGGCAGCGGGCGGCGATGTACCACGCCGGAATGGACCACTCCGAGCGCATCCGGGTGCAAGAGGAGTTCATGTCCGGCAAGGCGCCGGTGGTCGTGGCCACCAACGCCTTCGGCATGGGCGTGGACAAGAACAATGTGCGGACCATCGTGCACTACGACGTGCCGGGCACGGTCGAGGCCTACTACCAGGAGATCGGACGGGCCGGGCGCGACGGCAAGCCCTCCCGCGCCATCCTGCTCTACCAGGAGAGCGACCGCCGCCTCCAGGAATTCTTCATCCGCAACAGCCACCCCCCGGCGGCCTGGGTGCAGGCCGTCTACGCCCGGCTGCTGGCGGAGTCGACCAACCCGGTCTGGGTCTCCCTGCCCGAGCTGGGCGAGGCCCTGCCCGAGGACGGCGGCGAGCGGGCGGCGGCCTCCTGCCTGTACCTGCTCCAGCGTGAAGGCTGGATCCGGCGGATCGCCCCGCGCGACCGCGCGGGACACGCCACCCTGCGACGCGACGCCCCCAAGGCCGCGCCCGAGGGCCTGCGCGGGCGGGTCCTCGACTTCCTGCGCGAGGAGCTGGCCGAGGACCCCGACAGCCCCGCCGCGGTGCACCCGGACTACCTCGCCGAGCGCCTCGGGCTGGACCGCGACCAGGTCACCGCCGCCATCCGCGGGCTGGAGGAGCGGGGCTACCTGGCCTGGCAGCCCCCCGAGCGCACCGGCGGGGTCGAGCTGCTGCGCCCCGACGATCCCCTGGACCTCGACGAAGAGGCCATGCACCGGCAGCGCCGCCGCGAGTTCGACAAGCTGGAGGCCATGCTCGGGTACGCCACGGCCGGCTGCCGGCGGCGCTACCTGATCCAGCACTTCGGCGAGACTCCGCCCTGGCCCCGCTGCGGCACCTGCGACGGCTGTCGCAAGGGCCTCCCCGTGCTCGCCGAGCCCGAGCGCCTCTCCGCCGACCAGGAGCTGGTCGTACGCAAGCTGCTCTCCTGCCTCGCCCGCATGGGCCGGCCCTTCAGCGCCGCCATGATCGCCAAGGTGGCGACCGGCGCCGCCGACCCCGCCGTGCGCGCCTTCGGCTTCGAGCGCCTCTCCACCTTCGGCATCCTGCGCGGCTGGTCCGCCAAGGCCGTCGGCGAGCTGCTCTCCTCGCTCGCCCGCGCCGGGGCGCTGGACCCGGTCTACGTCAGCCGCGACATCAACGGCATGAAGCGCGACTTCACCGAGCTGCGCCTGACCGAGCTCGGCGTGGCCGTGATGAAGCAGCAGGCGCCCGAGTTCCTGATGGTCTTCCCGGCGCGCACCCGGGTCACCGTCCGCTCGGCGCCCGTGACCCTCAAGGAAGAGCACGGCGCGGTCAACCCCGAGCTGCTGGGCATCCTGCGGGAGCTGCGCCTGCGCCTCGCCCACGACGAGGACGTGCCCGCCTACGTCGTCGCGCCCAACCGGACGCTGGAGGAGATGGCCCTGAAGCGCCCGATGAACCGGCAGGCCATGCTCGAGGTGCACGGCATGGGCAAGGAGCGCTACCGCCGCTACGGGCAGGCCTTCCTGGACGCGGTGCGGGGCTGGACGGGGGTATGACCCGATTCGGCTAGGGTGGGGGTACCAGGTCGGCGAGGTCGAAGGCGGCGAGCCAGCCCCTGAACGGGCCGTCGAGCGGAGGGAGGGCAGGTAGGTCGTCTGCTTGCTCGTCGTAGCCCCACCGATAGTGTGTCCAGGAATTCCACAATGGAGAGGCCACCCACAGTCGGGTCTGTTCGGTGGCCTCATGTGAGAATCCCAGGCGTACCGGCAACGCGAATCGGGATCCCGGGGAGCTGATTTCGTGGCTGTCCGGACCCCAGGCGATCCAGGCGTCGGCGTCCATCAGGTCTCGGTCAACCCAGTCCCACCCCAAGGTGAGGGCGACTCGACCCAGGAAGACGTTGTTGTGCTCGGGGCAGTCGGGGGGCCCTCCGAGCGCGGTGGCCCAGGTGAGCGGCCCTCCGTCGCTCTGGTCGAAGGCCGCGTCCACGACGCCGGACCAGGAGTAGCAGAACTCGGCGAACATCTTCGCGTCGGGTTGCACGACGGCCCCATCGACCCACCCGCCGCCCTGGTAGGCCGACCAGCCGTTCCGGTGGCCGACGAAGACGTCCAGATGACCGTCATTGTCCAGGTCTGGAGCCATGGCGAGATGAACGACGCTGAAGCGCTCGCTCTGGACTACACGCGGGTCGATATAGGTCTCGACTTCGCAGTCGAAGCCGAAGGTCGCGAGGTCGCGGTCGACAAAGGTGCCGGGCTCCACGGCGGCAAGATCCAGACCCGAATAGGCTTGCGCACATCGAACACCGCCGTCCGATGGCTCATCGTCGGCGAGGAGGATGTCATCAACTCCGTCGCCGTCTATATCCGCCACAGTGAGCAGTTCCAGCTTGGCGCCGGGAAGGTAGATCATGGAGTCCCACACATCATGCTCACCGGCGCCTATGGGACCTCGAACAATAGCGGCACCGTCGATAGAGGTTGGCAGGAATGCCCCCCCCCCAATACCACCCCCCACAAACCCGTCGGACATCCCGAAGACGAGATCCGATTGCCGGTCTCCCGTGACATCTCCCACACGCAAAGCCAGACCCGTGTCCAACTCCCATGGATCCGCGAACTGTGCGATACTCACATCCGCGGCGTCAATTTCCAAAGATCCGTACATAGGCCCGTACAACACATAAACTCCGTCGACCCAGTTGTCCCCGTTGGTCAAGCCCAGATCAGGGTGGCCGTCGTCGTTGATGTCGCCGTGGCAATCCAGGCCGCCGGCGAATCCACCCCAGTAGTAGACCTCTCGTGAAAGGGTGAACCCATCTGCGGGAAAGAGATCGTCACCTTCCGATGCCGTCCGAACCCCCTTGACCGTACTCCATGTGCCGCTCTCGAACCAGACCATCGGAGCGCTGACCAACACCTCCAGCTCTCCATCGCCGTCCAGATCACAGTCGGTGGCGATGTCGGTGCCGATCATCCCCATGTCCTCGTCCCCCCAAACCCCAATCGCATCGTCGAAGGTACGGGCGCAGTTCGACTCATCGACCTGGGCATCGCAGTCGTTGTCTCGACCGTCGCCGCACAGCTCGATCGCCGCAGGGCCTGCGTAGTAGTCCAGGTCATCGCAATCCTGGCCACCAAAGTCGGCAGAGTCCGAACCGTCTCGGTCTTGATCGTAGTCGCTCCATCGGTCGCAGTCCTGATCAACACCGTCGTACCAGACCTCTGTGCGTCCTGGGTGCCTGGTTGAATCCAGATCGTCGCAATCCAAGCCGCCGCACTCGAGGGGTGCGTGGCCATCATCGTCGCGGTCGCATGGATCGACGAAGGCATCGTCCTTCGGCTTGGGGCCGCAAGACATCAGTAGCAGCAGCAGGGTCATGGGCGGCTCCGCGAGCAGTATAGCCCCAAGCGACGCTGGAGACAGACCCAGCTCACGGGCGCCCCGTTAGGCTCCGCCCATGACCGAGACCGAGAGCCCCTGGTACCGCGATCTAAGCGTCGGCGACCGCGCTGCGGGCCGCAGGCTGGACGCCTACCTGGCGGCGCGCTTCCCGGACTGGTCCCGCACCGAGCTGGCCCGCTGGGTGCGCGAGGGGGCGGTCAAGAGCGAGGACCGCACGCTCAAACCCAGCAGCCGCCTGCGCCTGGGCGAGCGCATCCGCATTCACATCCCGGGCCTCGCCCCCACCTCGGCCCCTCCTCCCTTGCCCCCGATCCTCTACGAGGACGAGCGGCTGCTGGTGCTGGACAAGCCCGCCGGGCTGCTCTGCCACCCCGCGGGCGACCGCTGGGCCTACGCGGTGATCGGCCTCGCCCGCCGCGAGTACCCCGACGCCGAGGTCGACCTGACCCACCGCCTGGATCGCGACACCTCCGGGGTGCTGATCATGACCAAGGACATGGTCACCAACGCCTTCATCAAGCAGGTCATCAAGGACCGGAAGGTCCACAAGAGCTACCAAGCGATCGCCCGGGGGATCATCCCCTGGGAGGAGGAGGACGTGCGCGCGCCGATCGGGGACCGTAGCGACAGCGAGATCCGCCTGCGGCAGGGGGTGGTCGCGGACGGCAAGTCGGCCCGCACCGGCGTCCGGGTGCTCAAGCGCGTGCCGGAGAGCGGCTGCACGCTGGTGGAGCTGACCCTGCACACCGGCCGCACCCACCAGATCCGCGTGCATATGGAGCACCTGGGCTTCCCCCTGCTGGGCGACCGCATCTACGGCCAGCCCGACGCCGTCTTCCTGCGCAGCCTCGCCGAGGGCGAGGACGCAATGCTGCGGGCCGCTGTGGGGTTCCCTCGTCAGGCCCTTCACTGCGCGGCCATGACCTTCCCTCACCCCGACCACGGCAGCCTGACCGTCCGCGCCCCGCTCGCCGCCGATCTGCAAGCCATCGTCGACGGGATAGCTCCCTGCTGGCCGGACCCTCCTGGAGACTGACCCCATGCTCCTCGCCCTGATGCTCAGCAGCCTCGTTCTCGCGCAGGACGGCCTCGCCCAGGACGGCCTCGCCCAGGACGGCCTCGCGCAAGAGGAGGGCCCGCTGGCCATCCCAGCCCAGCCGGGCCAGCCCTCGACCCATGCGCCCGCCCCTCCTCCAGCTCCCAGGTCCGACCGACCCGGGGCGATGAGCCCTCAGAAGCTGGAGGCCCTGCGGCGCTACCAGTCCGAGCGGCTCAGCATCCAGAACGAGACCGAATTCCACGGCGGCGGGGCCACGGTCTGGACGGGGATGTGGTGGGGCCCACGCTGGGGCCCGCACACCACCATCGCCATCGCCCCCGAGCCGGTCTTCGCCAGCCGGACCTGGGGCTTCTACCAGGGCCCCGAGCGCCTGGCTGTGCCGACCGCCCTGCGACTGGCCGGCGACCCCAAGGCCGAGGCCCTGCAGGCGACCATCGATCGTAAGCGGCGGGCCGGCCGAAACTGGACCGCCCTGGCCGGGGCCGGGGCGGCGGTGGGCATCGCCGGCATCGTCGGGCAGCTCAACGCCGACTCGCGCCAGGAGTACGCCTCCTGGCAGCTCGTCTCGCTCGGCGGGGGGCTGGGGGTCATCACCGGGCTGGTCGTCTCGGCCGGACCGAAGGGCGAGGCGCAGGCCCTGGAGCGCTACCCCAGCCGCAGCCTGAGCCCGGCCGAGGCGCGGGCCGTGGCCGACCGGCACAACGACCGCCTGCGGCAGGACCTGGGCCTGACACCGGACGAGGTCTGGAGCATCGAGCAGGCGCCGGTGCCGGTGCGCTGAGCGGTCAGGCCGGGTTGTTCAAGGCGGGCCAGGCTCCGCCTCCGGGCACCAGCCAGCGCTCCCAGACCTGCTCCATGACGGCGCGGTAGAGCACCTCGGCCCGCTCGCGGAGCAGATCCTCCCAGGTCAGGCGCAGCTCGTGGCGACGGACAGACCAGAGCTCCCAGGTGAGGCGGCGGGTGATCGGCTCGATCTCCGGGAGGATGGGCAGGGCGATGCCGAGGATGAAGGCGCTGCCTGTGCGGGTGGGCACGAGGCGGCCCAGGGCGGCGGGGGCGTCGGGGAGCCTGGGCGGGTCGGGGATCCGGAAGCCTGGGGCGAGGGGGAACATCGGCCGAAGCCCGCCCTCGACGGCGTAGAGCATCGGGGGGGCGAGGAAGGCGGCCCGCACGGCGGCGCGCAGCGGGATGGGAGGCCGAGGCTTGTCCTCGCAGAAGCGCTCGATGGGGCGCTCGGCGGGGGCGACGACGCGGATGGTGGCCAGCAGCCCGACGGCCGTGCTTCGCAGCTCCCGCGGCAGGACGAGGTCGGCGAAGGGGCCGAGCACCCGGTCGGCGGCGATGGGACCGACCTCGGGCAGGTAGTTGCCGGCGATATCGGCCAGCAGCCCGTCGCTGACGAAGGGTTCGACGAGATCGCAGCGGCGGCTGTCGTGCCGCATCTCGGAACAGAGACCCATCTGCTGAGCGAGGGCCTCGAGCTCGGCGGGAGGGGCGCGCCCGGCCAGGACCAACGGGAAGAGGCGCACGAACTGCGCGTCGAGCTCGGCCCAGCGCTCGGGGCTGAGCAGCGGGCCGCTGCGGAAGTCGCGGTGGTTCTCGTAGCTGCCCGGCGCCGGGAGCAGCTCGTCTCCCGCCCGGCGGTCGCGGGCGTCGAGGATCTCGGGCCAGGCGTTCTCGAAGGCCTGGCCTCCTCCGAAGGCGACCTTGTTTCTCACAGCGGGGTCCTCAAGAGGCGCCGCTGGCGGCTTGCAGGTGCAGCGACTGGATGTGCTGGGCGAGGTCGGGCGGGGACTCCACCCGGACCTCGGGCCCGAAGGAGAGGATCCAGGAGATCAGCTCGTAGCTGCGGCCTACGGTCATGCGCAGGCGGAGGCCGCCGTCGGAGGTCTCCTCGACCGTCTGCGAGTGATGCCAGCGCCGCTCGCGGATGTAGGGGGCGCTGCTGCGGCGGAAGCGGAGACAGACGCTGGAGAGCGGCCCGCCGAGGATGCCGAAGGCGTCGTTGACGACCTGCTGCGGCTGGTAGTCGGGCGGGTACTCGAAGCGTTCTTTTCGTTCGCGGTGGAAGGCTCGAAAGCGGTCGACGGCGAAGGTCTTGATGCGCTCTTCTTCGACGTCGAGGGCGAAGAGGTACAGGCCCTGGCGGTAGACCCCCAAGGTCAGGGGGTGCAGGGTGTAGGCCCGCGTGGGGCCGTCGACCCGGGCGTACAGGGCGCGGGCCGGGTTCTGGCGCAGCAGGGCGGTCAGGATCTCGTCGATCAGCTCGCTGTCGCGGCTGTGATCCTTGCTGGCCTCGCGCACCGCGACGAATTTGCGGTCCAGGTCTTGGACCAGGTCGCCCTGCTCGGCGAAGGTCGAGACCCGCTCGATGGCGTCGTCGGCGTCCTGGGCAAACTGGGTGCCCCCCATGAAGTCGAAGAGGGTCCGGCCAAAATGGAGGCTGACCAGCTCCAGCAGGGTGAAGGGCACCTTCTGGCGGCGGTAGCTGGCGTCCAGCACCCAGCGGCGCTCCTTGCCCCAGCCCTCGGCCTGGACCGGCATGCCCAGGCCCTTGATGTCCTTCAGGTAGCGGCGCAGGGTGCGATCATCGAGGTTGTAGTCCTCCATGATCTCCACCGAGCTGAGGCCGCCTTCTTGCATGCGCTGGATGATGCGCACCAGCTTCTGGCTCTTGTTCAGCGAGGACGGGTCGGGGAAGTCAGGATCGGCCATTCAATGACCATAACGCGGGCTCATGCTCCCCGTGGAGGCGAGGGTGGCCTGAGGAGGATCCCGTAAGGGCGCGATTCATCGCGCCCTTCGCCGCGGAGTCGGGATCTTCGATGTGCCTGGCGGTCCTGGTCATTGAAGGTGGGCCCGGGCAAGCGGGGGGTGGTCTGTCAAGGCGAGGGAGCCACCCGGTGACGCGGTGATCCACCACGGAGCCACGGAGCGGCACGGAGGGTGCACGGAGAATCGCGAGGCTGGACTCGTGGTCCGAGCACGCGACGATGATCTCGGTGAGAGCCTCGTCATGCAGTGGCATCTCCGTGCCTTCTCGGTGTTCTCCGTGGCTCCGTGGTGGATGGCCGGTGCCGAAGGCTACCCGAGCCGCGCTCGACGCTGCCGAAACGCCAAGCCTACCAAGTTACCCATGAGATGACCGATCATCCTCCGAGCAACTTGGTCTCAACCCAAGTTTCTCCAGAGATGACCGCTCATCCTGCCAGAAACGTGGCCTCAACCCAAGTTACCAGTGGGATGACTCATCATCCTCCGCGGAACTTGCAGCGCGAACCGACGCTGCGCCTCTCGCACAAGTTCAAGCTCCTCGGCCACTCCCCCGCGCCGACGGATCTCACTGAGGCGGGCCTCCTGCACTTCCAGCCAGTCGCCCAGCGTTGGCTCCGCCCGGCGCAGAAGCAAGGGGCCCACCAGGCATTCCACCGGGTCAAGTGCCTGGGCCTCGCCCCGCACCAGCCGCATCAGGAAGAAGGCGCGGCCGTGCTCGATGAGGAGCTGCTCCTCCTGGAAGACCCAGCCGCGGGAGGCGAGGCCGCTGCGGGCCTGGGGGAGGTGGGAGTCGGGGTGCAGGACCAGCGTCTGGACCCCGGCCAGCCGCTCGGCTCCTCGGTCGAGGATGGAGAGGATGCGCTCGCCGCCCATTCCGGCGATCACCAGCGTCCCGACCTCGCCGGGGAGCAGGGGGTCGAGGCCGTCGCCCTGGCGGAGCTCCAGGCGAGGGTCCTGGGCGAAGCCCTCGGCCTGGACCGTGGCGCGGGCACGGGCCAGCGGCCCGACGAGGCGATCGACGCCGATCACGCGGGGCACACGGTTCTCGCGCAGGAGGAGGACCGGGAGCAGGGCGTGGTCGGTGCCGATGTCGGCGGTCGGGATGCCGGGGGGGACCAGGGCGGCCAGGGCGCGGAGGCGGGCGTGGGTGCGGTGCATCGGGAGCGCGATAACCCTCGCCCCTCGCCCGGAGCCCCAAATGAAACAGCACGCCCCCGCCGCCGAGCGCAACCGGGACCCGATCCTCACCGTCCTCCGCGAGCTGCTGCCCGGCCCCGCACCCCTCCGCGTCCTGGAGATCGCCTCGGGCACGGGCCAGCACGCCCTGCACTTCGCGACCCACCTCCCCCACGTCCACTGGCAGCCGACGGACGCCTCCGCCGAGGCCCGCGCCAGCGTGGAAGCCTGGCGACAGGAGAGCGGGCTGCCGAACCTGGCCCCGGTCCAGCCGCTGGATGTCTGCGAGCGCTGGCTGAACGAGCGCTTCGACGCGATCTACTGCGCCAACATGATCCACATCTCGCCCTACGAGACGACCCCGGCCCTGCTGAGCGGGGCCCGGACGGTGCTGGTGCCCCAGGGGGCGCTGATCCTGTACGGCCCCTTCCGCCGCGAGGGCCAGCACACGGCCCCCAGCAACGAGGGCTTCGACCTGTCGCTGCGCGCGCGGGACCCCTCCTGGGGAGTGCGCGACCTGGAGGAGGTGGCCGAGCTGGCCCGAGAGCGGGAGCTGGACCTGGAGCGCATCGTGGAGATGCCGGCCAACAACCTGACGGTGGTCTTCCGGCGGCGCTGACTCGCGCCCCCCCCCTCCGCCCCTTCGGGGCACCTCCCCCCGCGAGCGGGGGG
>ERZ761602.2538-NODE-2538-length-28197-cov-60.539656_pt1 | contig 28197 bp, 21 predicted proteins | sample MGYA00512165_ERZ761602 | MGnify/ENA primary metagenome ERZ761602 (study PRJEB28899, sample SAMN02445085) | bioreactor sludge metagenome | biome: EBPR sludge; isolation source: Thorneside wastewater treatment plant | place: Australia: Brisbane, Thorneside...
TGGTGACCATTTTGAATTGTAGAAAAAGGGATGTAACACTGTTCTACCTAACCTGAACGAGCCGGAACCAAAGAGGAAAATGATTTAAGAACCCCGTTGGATATATATCCTACAACGGGGTAAATATTCTGTAAGGCTTTAATTTTTCATCAACTTTCTTTAAAGTTCATACAAAAAATGAACGAATTCAATTTCTATGACACTAAATAACTTCAAAGTTGTTTAAAAATCTGATTGGATACTGACTATAAAAAACATTGTTTATATCCATCCCGTTGTATAGTCAGATTTATTCAATATTTTCTTTTCAGCCTGGGCATTCATTTGTTCAGGCTGATTTTTTTAGGTTGAAAAAATCAAAAACTATATATTTTACTTAAACAAACTGGAATAGAGTTCCTTTCCTTTACTTAGCACGGTCTCCATAAAGAAAAACCAAAAATCAGGACAACTTGTGTGTAACACTTTTCCTGTCACTCAATAAACTTTATGTAATTTCGTATTAACAATTGCAAGCATTCGTATTTTGACAATTAAAAGATTATATATCACTTTTATCATTTATGCATTTGCCTGGCTGAATGTATCCATAGCTCAAATCCCGCTGTGGAACAATCACCGGCAAAAAGTATGTGTCGTCCAAAACGAAAAACTGGTGACTGACAGTTTGACCATCCTGCCATCGTCTATTCAAATATATACATCAACAGGCGACTCACTGTCACTGGACGAAATTTTAATCAAAGATAATTTCATTGTCCTTAAACCAGATCTTTTTAAAAAATTGAAAGGAGACACTTTAAGTGTGACTTTTCAGGTCATCGGTCTTAACCTGGGTAAAAGCTATTTTAATCTGGATTCTTCACAACTGGCAGCTTCAGATGGCATTCTGAAACCCTGGACACCTGGCATCAGTGGTGCCGGCAACGGGATCATTGAATCAGGCGAATTGGATTATGATGGCAGTTTTTCGCGTGGTTTTTCGGTAGGCAACCGGCAAAGTCTGGTCATGAATTCTGATTTCAATCTTCAGATGTCAGGAAAGATCAGTGAGGATATTGAGATTCAGGCGGTGATGTCTGATGCAAATATTCCGGTTCAGGCAGAAGGCAATACCTACCAACTCAATGAATTTGACAAAGTGTTCATCCGACTAAAAATGAAACAGCATTTTCTGTCAGCCGGTGACCTGGAGATCAAAAATTCTCCCGGATACTTTTCCAGATATCACAAAAAAAATAAAGGAATCGCATATACAGGTACATTTTCACCAAAGGAAAAAACAAACTGGAATAACGAATCAGGCTATGCCGTCACCAAAGGAAAATTTGCCCGGTATCAACTGGAAGTTCAGGAAGGCAATCAGGGACCTTACAGGCTGCGCGGAAGCGGCAACGAACAATATCTCATCATCCTTTCAGGTACAGAAAAAATATATTACGATGGCATACTGCTCAAAAGAGGCAGAGACTTCGATTATTCCATCGATTACAATACGGCAGAACTGACATTTTCGGTCAACAAACTGATCACTGGAAACTCCCGCATCACCGTGGAATTTGAATATGTTGACCTGAGTTATTCAAGGTCAGTACAACACCTTTCCAGCAATTTACAAACAACACGAGGCGGTATTTCTTTTCAGATGTTCAACGAAATGGACAGTAAAGCCGGTACTGCAGACAGCGAATTGGATTCCACCAGTTATTCGATCATGCAAAACAGTGGCGATGACTCCGCAAAACTTGTACGAAACGGAATCGTCAGACAATCAGCAGTATCGCATACTCAGGATGAAGTTCTTTATAAAAAAGTTTTCGAACCGGTCATACAGGATTCCGTTTTAATATATTCAATGGATCAGGATAGTGCAAAATATACTGCATACTTTACTGATGTCGGCGAGGGACAGGGATCTTATATCATTTCTGAGAAAACCACTGTAAATGGAAGGGTTTACTCCTGGGTTGGCCCGGGAAAAGGCAGGTATGAACCAGTGATCAGGCTGAAAGTTCCCGAACAAAAAATGCTTTTGAGTCTCGGTGGAAATTATCGTTTTACGCCCCGGCTGGAAGTTTTTTCAGAATTGAGTATGAGCAAACTTGACCTCAACCGGTTTTCATCTCTTGACAGTGAAGATGATTTTGGAATAGCTGGTTTTTTCAGAGCTGACTATCTGAAAAAATTTGCTGACAAGGGCAAAATTCAATCGGACCAGCATTACCTCAAGGCAAATTTCCTTTATGAAGGGATCGATGAACATTTCAATCCGATCAATCCTTACCGCGAAGTTGAATTTTCAAGAAACTGGAATCTGGACCAGACCACCGAAAAAACACAGGAACACCTGGTGAGCAGTCTTTTTGAGCTAAAACTAAGTGGTTATACAGCATCTTATCAGTTTTCTTCCCTGGTAAAATCAGGCAATTTTAATGGTTACAGGCACCAGCCTTCTATTGGTTGGGTTAAAGGCAAATTTTTGGCAAAACTATATGGAGATTTTTTGTGGACCGACGGAGTTTTGGAAACAAGCACTTTTTTCAAGCCATTTTTTGACGTCAGGTATAAGGGAAAAATGGCCCTGGGATTTACATTTAACAGAGAAAAAAATGTGATCAAAGCCATTGATTCAGCGATTCCGGGAATCCGGAGTTTTGCCTTTGACAATTACAGATTATTCTGGGATATGAATAATAATGAAAAAAATCAGGTACAGTTCTTTGTCAGTTACAGGGAAGATTTTTTGCCAAAAGAGGCTCAGCTGGTCAAAAATCATTATGCTGTGGATGCCGGCCTGAAAGGATTTTGGAACAAGGGAGAAAAAATGCGTATTGATTACAACATCAACTATCGTCAGTTGAAAGTTATCGCAACGTCCGTCAATCCGGCCATCAAAACCACCGGAACCATGCTGGGCAATCTGACTCACCGATATACTTCTTCCAATGATTTGCTCATTTTGAATACCCGCGCTGAGATCATTTCCGGACAGGAACCCAAAGCAGAATATATTTTCATAGAGGTTACGAATGCGGGCCAGGGAAATTATATCTGGGTGGACAGCAACGGAGATGACATCAAACAAAAAGGCGAATTTGAACTATCACCTTTCGGCGACAATGCCAATTATATCAAGATTGCACAATATAATCATTCATTTATCCGGGTAAATACAACCATGTTGTATCATGATTTTCAACTGAATGCAGCAAAGTTTTTTAAGGATGGACAAAAAGGATTCGTTGCATCCCAACTAAAAAGACTTTCATTACTTGGAAATTTCCGTCTTGATCAAAAAATCAGGGAATCCAATGACGGAGGATTTTCTGCGCCCTTTTATCTCAACCCGCAAGACAGCATTTTGGTTGGCTTTCACGCTACTTCCAACATCACTCTTTACTATAATAAGGCAAATCAGGTCTATGACATCAGGATCGAATCCCGGTACAATCAGGCAAACGATGTCCAGATTGATGGTTTGGTTCGCTTAGCCGGACGAAGGGACAAAGTCGCTGTCCGGTATTCCGGGTTACAGAACATCGACCTGATCAGCAGTCTGAACAGCGGGTTCAATAACTATATGGCAGAATTATATCCCGTTAAGAATTATGCCATTGATCAGTTCGAATTTGAACAGGAATTGAGATACAGGATCACGAAAGGCATCGCTGTGCAGGGAAAATACACTTTTCTCAGCAAAAAAAACCAAACTGGTAATTATGAGACTTTAGCCGGGCACAAATCGGAGCTTAAAATCAGCGTTCGGAATTTGAATCAATTCAATATCAGCGCCGGGTTGACCTATTCGAGGATGAATTATTCAGGTCAGCCAGGCAACTCGATCGAATTGGCCATGATGGAAGGTCTGAAGGACGGCAATAACTATCAGTGGAACATCCAGGCTGGCAGAAGAATGGGTAATAATGTTGAAATGAACATCATTTATTCAGGCAGAAAGACAGGGATCATCAAAACAGTTCACATTGCGAGTATTCAGGCAAAAGCGCGTTTTTGAATGCCTAATTCGCTTGAAAATGATTCACATAGCTTCAGACATCGTTAAAAAACAGCAATTTTCAGGAAAATTTATTTTTTTTAGCAAAAGATTGGCAGTTTATTTTTAATCCCTTTAATATTGCAGCAATTTTACCAAAAAAGATCATTAAACAACTTCATATAATACGAGTTGAAAATCCAATATTTGTCAAACAAGAGACAATTTCAACCTGATGCTTTAAGATTCCGGCAGTCAAACTTTTTTTCTGCCATTTTGTTAAGATTTTAATAATTTGAGGCATACATTCCACGCTTTAGAAGCGTTATAATAGCTTAAACTTATCACATGAAGAGAATTGCATACTTATTTTTATTGGTTTTGTCAGTATTTTCATTGCATGGGCAAAACTTTTGGAGACCAGTTTCTAACGCTGAAGTAATCCGTACCAGGAGTCTGACCCTGGAAACAATACCTGTTGCCTTCAAATCTTACACATTGGATGTCAGTGCGATGAAAGCCTATCTCGAACAAGCTCCTCTGGAATTTGCTCAAAGCGAGATCATTTTCCCCTTATTGATACCAATGCCGGATGGAACGATGGAAGAATTCAGGGTGTTCTATTCTCCGGTCATGGAATCCGGTCTGGCAGAAAGGTATCCTATGATCCGATCCTATAAAGGAGTCAGTATGTCTGACAAAAATCATAACATCCGTTTTGACCTTGGACCTTTCGGGTTTCATGCTGCCATTTCAGCGGGTGAAAGTATCTATATAGATCCGGCTACTGAAGGCGATGATATCAACCACTTCGTATACTATACAAGGGATTTCATTGAAGACATGAGTAAGTTCAATCTGAGCTGCGGTTTGACGACCGAAGATATTCTTCATGAAGATCTGCATGATCACGACCATGCAGAAAACCCCGGAAATACAGATCAAACCCTGGAGAGCAGGTCAGTAGCAGATGATAATATTGTGACATTACGTACATACCGCCTCGCACTTGCCTGTACCGGCGAATGGGGCAAAAGCAAAGGCAACTCGATTGAAAGTGCTTTGGCTGTAATGGTGACTGCTGTCAATAGGTTGAATCAGATTTATGAAAATGATTTTGCCATCCGTTTGCTGTTGGTCAATGAAAATGATCAGCTCATTAACCTTGATGCCGAAAATGATCCCTATCCTATCGCAAATATAGGTTATGAGTTACTGAATATCAATACAATGGTGATCAATAATAAGATAGGCAGCAACAAATATGATGTTGGACACGTATTCACAAGAAGTTGTACGGACGTTGGAGGTGTTGCCTACTTAAGCGCAGCCTGTTCCGGCAATAAGGGTGGTGGCGTCACATGTCACTATACGGACAACCTGACTTATGTGGTCACTCAGGTTTGGGCGCATGAAACCGGGCATCAATTCAGTGCTCAACATACGTTCAACAACTGTAATGGCAATGAATCTCCGGGTAACGCATACGAACCGGGTGGAGGAAATACGATCATGTCATATTGCGGGCTTTGCGGATCAAACAATGTAAGTTCAACCTGTGTACCTAATTTCCACAGTACGACCGTTGAACAGGTACTTTCATTCATACAAACTGGCGGAGGAAGTACATGCGGAACTGAAATAATAACAGACAACAGTTTACCTGTAGCAGAGCTGAATTATACCAATGGCTTTTCTATTCCGATTTCAACACCTTTCATTCTTGAAGGACACGGATTCGATCCTGATGGAGATGTGTTGACTTATTCTTGGGAGCAATTTAACCTTGGCCCTCAAAGTACGGTAGGTTCACCTACTGACAACTCGCCCAGCTTTGCCACTCTTGAACCTGCCAGTGTTCCATACAGAGTATTTCCGGCTTTGAGTAAAATCATTAATAATCAATACAATAATTCAGAGGTTTTACCAACTTATTCAAGGGATTTGAATTTCAGATTTATCGTGCGGGACAATGCTACAGGTGGTGGCGGAGTAGACTGGAAAAATTTGTCTTTCAAAGCCACAGCAGAAGCTGGCCCATTTAAAATTTCCTATCCACAAGCTTTTACTACCTTTACCATAGGACAGGAAGTGGAACTTTTGTGGGATGTGGCAAATACTGACAGAGCACCGGTCAATTGTGCTTATGTCAACATCTGGCTTTCAGATGATGCAGGGTACAATTACCCCTATCTGCTTGCTTACCGGGTACCTAATAACGGATCAAAAAAAGTTTTTATGCCAAATGTAAAAACGAATCTGGGACGGATCAAAATTGAGGCTTATAATAATATATTCTTCACTATTTCAGACAACTATGTGAGACTCAATGAGCCCGCAACACCTACAGTTACCATGGATCTTGAACCCATTTTCGAAAAAGTCTGTATTCCGGCAACTGTCAACGTAAATATAGAAACCACCAGCTTTAATGGATTTGACCAGCCACTCCATTTCGCTGTCGCGAGCGGATTACCTGAAAATGCCGTAGCTGTTTTTTCTCCTGTAACCATTCTTCCGGGTGAACCGACAACGTTGCAATTGATCCTTGATAAAAATGTCTTGCTGAAGGAAACGATTACGTTGGAGATCATCGCTTTTTCCGAAAATGGTGACACGATCAGGAGATACATTGATCTTGATGTAACATCCATCGATTTTAGTGATTACGAAACAGTATTCCCTGTATCCGGTGCCAAAGGCATGAGCCAATTGATACAGTTCGAATGGATCAAACCGGCTTTTGCAGATAAATTCAATTTTTATCTGTCAACCAATCCTTCATTCCCGGCAGGAAGTACGATCGTCGCATCGAATATCATCAACCATTATTATAAACCGAATGAAACCCTCCAAAAATCCACAGTTTACTATTGGAAGGTGGAAGGCATCAACGATTGCGGTACATTCCCTGCTTCTGAGATTCAGACTTTCTCTACCGAAGTCTTTAGCTGTAATACATATAGCTCTGTGGATGTACCATTGGATATCAGGTCTTTACAAACAACTACCGCCACGATCAATGTACCTCTTGAGTCAAGTATTGCTGATGTAAACATCCTGAATATCAGAGGGGAACACGGAAGATTTTACGACCTGGAAGCATCTCTGGCGGGTCCTGACGGCACCAAAGTCTCTCTGTTCAAATCGAAGTGTTTTGCCCAGAATGCAGTAACATTCAAACTTGGTTTTGATGATGAATCACCTAATAAGTTTGCCTGTCCTCCACCTCAGGGATCAACCTTCTATCCTGAAGGAAAAATGGCAGATTTCAAAGGTAAAAGCGGCGCTGGACAATGGAAACTCGAAATTTATGACAAAGCATCTCCATGGGGTGGTGTACTCAGGGAATTCGTTATGGAGATCTGTGCCAATATCGTCATTGGAAATCCATATCTGGTTGTAAATGAACCCTATCTGGTGGCAATTGGCATACCTTGGGAACTTTCATCCAATCAGCTTAAAGCCCAGGATGATGACAGCGCGATTGAAGATATCACATATACATTATTAGACCTTCCTGCGCATGCTGACCTTTTGTTGAGAGGTAATAAACTGATCACTGGCAGCACATTTCTGGAATCTGACCTTAGAAATGGGGACCTTCAATTGATGTCATTCGGTGAACATGGCACTGAAGATAGCTTTTCATTTGTCATCACTGATGGTAAAGGTGGATGGCTTGACAAAACCATCTACAATTTCACGCATGACAGGTATGTTCAAACTGAGAATGTGCTGACAGATAAACAAGTCAGATTATTTCCCAACCCCACATCAGATGTTTTCAACGTCATCATCCTGAATGAAGGACCTTACCACCTTGAATTATTTGATATGAACCACAGAAGGATCTTGCTGGAAAATATCACCGGTTATACAGAAAACAAAATCTATGTGAATCATTTAGCTCCCGGCATGTATTTATTGAGGGTGAGCGATTCAAAATCTTCTGCTTACCATAAACTGGTAAAAGAATAAATAAGAAATCTCCTGAAAAAAAGGTTGACAATCAATTGTCAACCTTTTTTTTATTTTTAGACAAAATATCCGGATTCAACACATTATGCCCTGAAAATATGCTTAAAAATTTCAAGGGATTTCACTTCTCCAAAATCACCGATATGGATCTTATAATATTTTAAAATATCATCAACCAAATCATTTCTCTGGTTTTTCGGGATCACTACTGACTTAAAGTCCATGAGATCAGTCGAAGCCAACTGATAAAAATAATAACTCATTTCCTTATCCAGGTAATCTCTGTGAAATGGCGGCGAACTGATATATTTTCCTTCGATCATATCAAAAATACAGTTGACTGAACTAAAATTGTCATCAGGTTGAAAGCCCAAATATGTACAAAAGTGTAGTAAAAAAGATAGATGAAAGGAAGCATATTGCTCTTTTTGTTCATCTAAAAACCGGAACGCCCCTTCAATAAAGTCAAAGAGTGGCAAATTCTGTTCTTTTTCTTTTATACACAGCCTGATGATCTCCACCATAAATATTCCAATGGATGATAGAGCTATATTGAAAAACAACTGATTGTATTGAACAGCAGGTCTGGCTTCTTTTATCCTGTTTATCTCATTGCTGTCTTTGTCGTAAACGACCAGATCAACCAGATTCATAACCTGAAGGGTTGCAGGTCCTGCTACTGAACGCTGGTTTCTGACTCCATTGATTATATAGGATTTTAGCCCCAGCTCTCTGGTAAATATCAGGAGAATTAAGCTGGATTCTTTAAACTTAACGGATCTGAGGATGATTCCTCGTGTTTTTGCCAGCATTCAGATACTTTTATTGCTTATAATTTACCTTTATAGTTCAATACATCAAATTTAGCATATATATTTGCATGCTTGAATAAAAACCGGATATAAAAACTTTATATCTGCAAGTAATTTTGAATAGATTGAATAAGAACAATCGGGGAAATTTAGTATCAATACGGTATTTAAAGGTTGTTCCTGTTGGTTGAAATCTGGCATTAGGCCAGGAGGTTTTTCAATTATTGAAGGATAAAACATGGAGACGTCATACTCTGTTATGTTAAAACATTAGAAAATAGTACATATGAATTTAGAATCATATATAGCAGTCAGCGGTTTGCCAGGCATCTACAAACTAGTTAAAACGAGGAGTAATGGTTTACTTATTTCGGATTTGGATACCGGATCTACTAAATTCGTTTCTGTCAGATCACATCAATTCACTCCGTTGGGAACAGTTGCGATATACACCTATGAAGACGCTACTGAACTGAAAGTGATCTTCAGAACTATGCTGGAAAAGGCAGATTCTTTACCTCCACCGTCCATTAAAGAAAGCAATGCAGTGCTTTCAACCTATTTCCGGGAAATCCTTACCGATTACGACGAGGAAAGGGTACACATGGGTGACATTAAAAAAGTCATTAAATGGTTTGGTTTTCTCAATGACAGAAAACTTTTAAGTCTTACTTCCGAAGAAGAAGAATAACACGATCCAGAGTTGATCTTTTTGGTAAAATAAGATGCTGGAAAAGGTGAATATTTCAAATATTTGCGTGACGGGGCATTTGACTAAGGGCTTTTTAATAGTCTTGTAGATCGGGCATTATTAAACTATTTGATCAGTGTTTATCTATCAGCCCTTCGGATGATTCAATTTATGTGCCAGTTAAACCATAATGCGTACTGTAAATGTCAAAAATCAGCAAAACTATTCGCCATGCTTTTCTATAAAAAACATTTTTCTGCTGCATAATGGCCTGATTTTAGTGTAATTTCAAAATACTTTCATTGAGTTTATCCCTGAACTTCAGTTTACAGGTTGTGTCCCATAGCAATGGTGATTAGATGGATCTCAGTCTGGCTGTTTTGCAGTAGGACGGCCTGTATACATCCTTCAAACGTTGCTCCTGTGGTCAGCACATCATCCACCAGTAATATCCTGTGGGCCTTTTCCTTCAATTGCTCCGAAGCTCCAAAAGCCATCGATGTATTCCTGATACGTTCTGACCGACTCATTTTTGTCTGCGTCTGGGTAAACCGGATCCTTTTGAGCAAATCTGTTCTGACCGGTACATCTATAGCCTTTCCGATGCCTTTGGCGAACTGTTCACTTTGATTGTATCCGCGTTTTACAAATTTTTTTAGATGCAATGGAACCGGTATGATGGCATCCAGGTTCGAATATCGCTCAATTTCTTTCAGATATCCACCATAAAACATGCCGAGTTTATAACCAATATCAGGTCTGTTGCCATACTTAAGCCTATGGAGCATTCTTTCAATGCCACTGCCTCTGCTGAGGTAGAACAATGCGCCTCCGGATACTATCGGAAACCTGCTTTTAAAGTGTTTGGTAAAAGAATTTTCCGGTTCATATTCATGATGGGTAAATGGTAAACTTGCCAGACATTTAATGCAGAAAATACCATCTTCCACAGGAGTATCTTGATCACAAGACATACACAAGTCAGGGAAGATCAAATGCACTAATCCTTTAATACCGGATGATAAACTCGTTTTCATGCACCGAAAATACCAAAAAAATTGAAGATTCAAAAAAATGTCAATAGAATCTTTTCTAAACCCCCATTTTTAAGTTTAACAAATCAACTTAAAAAAAAGCGCCTGCTTTTGAGAGAAGCAGGCGTTAATAAAACAAAACGAAAAACCAACTTTTATTGTATGAAAAAATCAGACTCCTTTTCTTAGTTTAACGGTAATGTCCTTTGGTTTATTGTCTCTAAGCACCCTGACATTGATCGTTTCTCCGACACGCACGAATTTTAATACCTTTACAAGGTCATCAAACTCGTTTATTTCAGTATCCTCTATTTTAATGATCACATCACCTGGCAATAAACCTGCAAACTGTGCAGAACTGCCATTGGCTACTTCTTCGATATAAAATCCTTTTTCCGTTTTCAAACCGAATTGCTTCTTTACCTCCTCTGTGATCGTATATCCTGACACACCAAGTGAGGCGCCTTCTATATCTCCGTTGACTATGATCTCATCTACCACTTTCTTCATCAGATTGGATGGAATGGCAAAAGAGTAACCGGCATAAACACCTGTGGGCGTCGCAATCGCTGTATTGATACCCAACAAATTACCTTCGTCATCCACCAATGCACCTCCGCTATTGCCCGGATTGACCGCGGCATCAGTTTGAATAAACTCTTCGATGGCCCTGTCATTTTCAATGATGTCAAGGTTTCTGCCTTTGGCAGATATAATTCCTGCCGTTACCGTTGAGGTCAGATATTCAAAAGGATTTCCAACTGCAAGTACCCATTCCCCTACGCTGCATTTGTCTGAATCACCCACTTTCAGGGTAGGCAGATTATTCGCTTCAATCTTGATCACAGCGAGATCTGTAGAAGGATCTGTGCCAATTTTGGTGGCTTTGAATGTTCTTTTATCCGGCAAAGTCACTTCGATGTTATCCGCAAAGCCAACCACATGATTGTTCGTTATGATGTAACCATCACTGGTGTAGATCACACCTGAACCAACCCCTCTTTGTTTGTAAAATTCCTGGCCTCCAAAAGGTGAAAAATCAAAAAAATCCATTCCAAAATAATCTTCCAAAGTTCTTGGTTGACGCTGTCTGTTGTTTTTCAACCTGTTCTGGACCAACTGATCACTTTCTTCAGCAGTGATCCTCACAACTGCAGGTGTTGCTATCGCTGCAGCTTTTTTGAAATCGAACGGAAACGAAGCATTTAAGTTACTGTTGACCGCAACCGCTTTACTTTCAGTGTCACCAGTTAAATTTACACCCTGATGTTTTTGAATTAACAGCATTCCGGTCAGAACAAAAACACCTCCGATCATACCTGACAAAACTAATTTTACCCAAGTTTTCATAAGTAAGATTTTAAATTGTTTTCTTTTCGGTCATATGGAATCATTGATAAAAAATACTGACATTGTTTTTTCTGATCTTTATTTATAACTTTCACGTATGGTTTGAATGAATTCTCGCAGAAAGTCAATTAATAAAGAGATACGAGATGTCGTCTGTTTTTTATGCTGATTCCATGTGATAAGCTTTTTAAAAAGTTATTTGGTTAATTGAAATTTAAAATTTAAATCAATTCAAATATGTACATTCAAGCAATAACGGGCAGTGGAATGATTTCAATTTTACTTGAATTAGCCAAACTCGCCAATGCGTTGAATGTGCCCTTTTAACGAATCCGTTTTGATTCATGTTCCTTCCCAATTTGTATTTAACATTATATTAACTATTAACCTTCTAACGACTTAGATAAATAAAAGACCTGATCCATTCGGAATTGCGAAGAAAGAATAAAACCGGTATTAAACATTTTAGGAAACCAAAAACTTTGGCAAAAACCGTCAATTTAATACTGAATAATTATACGAAAAATTGGCCAGAAACCAGACAGGGAATTTATAAATGCGAATCAAGGGTTAAAGTTAACTCTGCAGATAAGCAGGATTTTCTCACTTTTTTGCCTCGATCCTAAAGGATGAAAGCGAGAAAATCCTTTATCTTCCTTTAGGATTGAGGCCAAATAAAGGATTTTCGGAGCTTTTTTTAACCCTTGATTCGCATTATATACAATCAGGTACACATGTTATGATGCTGGAAAGGGAGATTTACCAAAGCACCTTCATACTGATATATTATAGAGTCGTCCACGCTGTTTTTCAATTTTCCGGTTGGTCCGCAAAAAACGGATTGAACGCTTAAATGGTTTTTTGCAGAAAAATGCTAAAAAATGCCTTGGTTCCGTTTTTGAAACATTCATTTACAAATAGTAAATACTTTTTTTCAAAAACGTTTATCTGTGCGATACACGCAAAAAGGTCTAAAGCCATTTCCCTGATGTTTTCTTATCAAAGCAAAAAAGCAAACGTTTTCTTTCAGATACTATATTTTGAAAATGATTCCTCTTCAAAACCTTGATAACAAAAAAGTCAGGTTGAAAGAGCAATGTCATCGAAAAAATGAAAAAATAATTAAAAAATAGCTGAAATTTTGAATATTTAAGACTGTTAATGTGTTATATATTATAAATAATTGTAATTTTACGCCAAATTAATGATTAAGCTATGACGAGGGTTTTAAGAATTGTATTGATCATTGCATTTATCATCCTGCTGGCCTTTTGGTTTTCAGGGATTTTCAAATCCTGCGGGAATGAAAAAAATGAACAAATTGCCACTGATACCACTGAAATGGTGGACAGTAGTTCCGTATTCGACGAATTGGGTGGAGAGTTTTTGGATGAAGATCTTACCGGCACGGAAGAAAGCACATTGACAACTGGTACAGAACAAAAGGTGGAAACCGCATATACAGATGCCGAGCTGGAATCTTTCACGGATTATACCGGAACGGACATTCCAAAAAGCAAATCAGGTACCTCTTCCACCTCCAGCCACTCAGGTTCTGCAAGTTCAGGATCATCAGAAGGTGGGAATTATCTGATCATTGCAGGAAGTTTTCTTGTAGAGGCCAATGCACATGAGCTGAAAGACAAACTGATCAGCCAGGGTTATAAGGCAGAGGTAAAAAGTTTCAACTATTCACAGTATCATTCTGTCATTGCGGGAAGATATAACAGCCAAAGTGAAGCCAACAGCGTTTCTGCCGAGTTGAAATCAAAAGGTTTTAATTGTTATGTAAAGAAAAGGGAATTATAATGTGCGGACGGGCGTCACTTACCAGGGTTGAATCAGCATTGGAAGAAAGATTCAAATCCACCTTTTACTCCGAGGACATCGGCCGGTACAACCCATTGCCAAATTATAATGTCGCTCCAGGTCAAATGCATCCGGTCATCACGAATGAACAACCGGAGACGCTGAGATATTTTAAATGGGGTTTGATCCCCTTTTGGGCAAAAGACCCCAAAATCGGATATTCATTGATCAATGCAAGGGCCGAAACACTTTTGGATAAACCGGCATTTCAGGGTGGTTTCAAAAACAGAAGGTGTCTCATTCCTCTTGATGGATTCTATGAATGGAGAAAACAAAGTTCGGGTATATCATTGCCATTCAGGTTTGTACTGGAACAAAAAGACATGTTTTCTGTGGCGGGTATCTGGGATACCTGGACCACGCCTGACAAAAAGGAAATTCTGACGTTTTCCATCATAACAGTTAAAGCAAATGAAACCGTGAACAAAATACATGGTCGAATGCCTGCCATGTTATTTCCTTCAGATGAAAAACAATGGCTGGATAATTCTTTGAGTGAAAAAGAACTGTTGGGATTGCTCAGACCATTTCCGGCAGACAAAATGTTTGCTTATCCGGTATCTACCAAAGTAAATTCTGTAAGGTTTAATTCTCCCGAATTGATTGCTGAAAGAGTTCATCCGGTATTCAAACAGGGTACTTTGTTTTGAAAGTAAATTGATTACCTGGATAAAAATTGTAATGATTTAGTGTCATAAAAATTGAATCCGGGTATTTTTTGGCAGAAATTAGAAGAAATTGGATTTTGAATTAAAGTCACTCTGAATATTTACCCCGTAGGATATATATCCAACGGGGTGAACCCCGTAGGATTTTTATCCATCGGCGTTCATAAATCAAATTCCTCATTGGTTCTGGCTTGTCCAGGTTAGGTGATCAGCTGATCAGTGTTTCAGTCTATCAGATTTAATATTAATGCGAATCAAGGGTTAAAGTTAATTCTGCAGATAAGCAGGATTTTCTCACTTTTTTGCCTCGATCCTAAAGGATGAAAGCGAGAAAATCCTTTATCTTCCTTTAGGATTGAGGCCAAATAAAGGATTTCGGAGCTTTTTTTTCAACCCTTGATTCGCATTATTTATATTGATCAAAAGCCAATAAATTTGCCTCAGAAATTGAACTTTTTTGCCCTAATACATACACTAAAAGCTAATGGACCAAAAGACTATCAAGCTACACCTCCACTAAAATTAAAAGGATCCGGTGACAGACATCAAGCCTGTCACCGGATCTATTCTAACCTTCACTGGTCATGATGAATAAAGGCAACATTTCAAAGTTTTTGTAGAACGGCCTCATTCTGTCCAGATTATAGTATTTTTCTACATTGACCACCTTTTTATACTGGGAAATGACTTCGATCGGCACGTGGTCATAACGCCCGTTTTTCAACACGATCAATCTCCCGTGTATACCTTTGAGAATCAGGTCCAAAGCCAGTGTCCCAAATGCCATAGGCACGATGGAATCAATCGCATCCGGGTTTCCTGTTCTGACCAGATAGCCGAGTTTCTGGTTGATCACGTTTATTTTCCTTCCGTTATTAAATTTGGGAGAAATATTTTTGATCGCATCCGAAACTTTATCGCCGATGCCTCCGAGTTTAGCATGTCCATAAGCATCTTTTTCCTGGCTGGAATAGGTCATTTCAGATTCACCTTCGATCATAGCGCCTTCGGAAACCAGGACAATCGAATACTTACTGGGATTGTTAAACCTGTCCTCAGTCATCAATTCAGTCAGTCTTTCCACATTGAATTTATGTTCCGGGATCACACAACGATCGGCAGCGCCGGCCATTGTAGGCAACATGGCAGTAAATCCTGCATATCTTCCAAATACTTCGAGCACCATGAAACGTTCATGGGAACCGGCCGCTGTTCGAAGATTGTTGGCCATATTGATCGTTCTGGTCACGCAGGTACTGAAACCGATGCAATAGTCCGTACCGGGAACATCATTGTCCATTGTTTTCGGAATCGCCATTACCTTAAAACCTTGCTTAAACAGATGTTCTGCATAACTTAGAGTATCATCACCACCGATGGCAATGAGGTAATCAATGCCCAACCACTCCAGATTTTTCATCACTTCCGGCGTCAGATCATTGACATCTTCATTATAGCTTTCTCTCAGATGATCCGGCACTTCAGATTTTGACATTGAGCTCGGTCTTGTCCTCGAAGAATGGAGGAAAGTTCCACCGGTTCTGGCTGCTTTATTGACCACAACGTATGAAAGTTCGGTATAATTTTCGCTGTTATCAAATTTTTTATCTCTGATCACATTGACTATTCCGGCCCATCCACGTCTTAACCCAATCACATTAAATCCTTCTCGCATTGCCCTGATGGTCACCGCTCTGATGGCAGGATTCAAGCCGGGGACATCCCCGCCTCCGGTCAATATACCAATCGTTCCTTTAGATCCTTTTTTTGTCATATCCATTTCTTTTGAAATTTATTTTAATAATTATTGCTCATACATTTTACCAGCTAAAATCCGATTAAACATCCATAAACATCCAAACCCGGATCATTCTAAATATTCCTGACTGCCTGCCCATCTATCCCGGCTCATAAAAATACATCAAATTCCATGCTAAACTGATGCTTTGACCGGATGACATCCTGAATTGCTGTCAAAGACCCAAAGGTATAGATTTTTGATTTTTCACAAAATCTAAACTGACATACCGACTGTTATATATAATGGTTTTAAATAAAGTACTCAGTATGATTCAATTGAGCTGTGATGGATAAAATAAAATGCCTTTTTTTGCCAGGAAAGCCGGACTGATACCAGATTGATACAGAAATGCCGTATTCGGATCATTGACACCATCCATAAAATATAGTTTGCAACCAAGCGCCTGGCTTAGCTCCGGTATATTACGCTTCCATGAATGAGCCAGTTCGTAGGAAATGATCCCTAATGACCGCTTGCTTTTTTTGCCCAATCTGACTTCAAGGCTAATGATACCATTGTCAAAACCCATCAACCTGGATGACACGCCTTCAAGAACAACATCATAAATGTCTTGTTGTAATGTATACTTTCTATTTATTTTATTCAGATTCATACAGGTTTGTCTGAACAGAAATTGTGCCATAATTAATGTGGTATTTAGATTTTTGTATATATGTATAAAATTTAGATAATGTTTTGCGACCTGACCATCATTTGTGATCTGTGCTTCAATCCTTTGGAAATAAAGGAAATGAGCTCAGATTAGGATACATACCATCCATTTTTTTGGTAATTGCTTTAATTAATTATTTTTGCAGCGTTTAAAGGTTTTTACTAAAATATTCAGCAGATATGTTCATTAAAAAAGATATTTCTGTAGAGGAAATGGTCGAAAAGTATCCCTTTACAGTAAGGTTACTGGCTGAAAAAGGCATCCGGTGCATTGCCTGTGGAGAACCGATTTGGGGAACACTTGAAGAAGCCTGCCTCGAAAAAGGATTTGGCCAGGAAAAAATCGAAGCCATCGTTGGAGAAATTAATGATAAAATAAAATAACAAAATATGACAGACATTCAAGCAATTCTGGACAAATTGGGGATCAGTCCAGTCAACCCCGGCTTATCCACCGGTGCAGATTGGATTGAAACTCAGGGAGATCTCACTTCTTCGTTTTCACCTGTAGACAATCAGTTGATCGCTCAGGTAAAAAATGCCAGCTTGCCGGATTACGAAATGGTTATCAACAAAGCTCAGGAGGCTTTCAAATACTGGCGGACAGTGCCGGCACCGATCAGAGGAGAAGTGGTCAGGCAGATCGGTAATGCACTCAGGGAATACAAACATGAGCTTGGCAGTCTGGTCAGTTATGAGATGGGGAAGATCTATCAGGAAGGACTGGGAGAAGTTCAGGAGATGATCGACATCTGTGATTTTGCCGTGGGTCAGGCACGTCTGATCAACGGTGTGAGTCTGCAGTCAGAAAGGCCCGATCACAGGTTGTTCGAGCAATATCAGCCGTTGGGCATCGTCGGAATAGTGACCTCCTATAATTTCCCGGTTGCGGTATGGGCATGGAACTCCGCGCTGGCGATCGTCGCCGGTGATGTGGTGATCTGGAAGCCTTCTTCCAAAACACCTTTGACCGCCATAGCCACACAAAAGATCATCCGGAATGTGCTGTTGGAAAACAACGTTCCCGAAGGTGTATTCAACCTGATCGTGGCCAAATCATCTGTCATGGGAGATAATTTCCTGGCAGACAACAGGATTCCGCTGATGTCAGTCACCGGATCAACCGCAGTGGGCAAAAGGGTTGGCGGCATCGTCGGTAAAAGACTGGGGAAAACCATCCTTGAACTGGGTGGCAACAATGCCGTGATCATCACACCAAGTGCAGATATTCCGATGGCGGTTACCTCCACGGTTTTCGGAACAGTTGGCACTGCCGGTCAAAGATGTACGACTACCAGACGGATCATCATTCATGAAAGCATATATGAGTCAGTAAAAGAAAAATTTGTTGCAGCCTACAAAAAAATAGAACATAAGATCGGAAGTCCTCTGGATGCCAATACTTTGATAGGTCCGCTCATTGACAAAGGATCAGTTGAGCTATTCCTCAATGCGGTTGACCAGGTTCAAAAGGAAGGTGGCAAGGTTATTTTTGGCGGTCAGGTGATGGAAGGAGCCGGCTTCGAATCAGGCAATTATGTGATGCCGTGTATTGCAGAGGCAGAAAACCATTTTCATATAGTTCAGGAGGAGACTTTTGCTCCCATCGTGTATCTGATCAAATATAAGGGGGACATTCATGAAGCCATCAGGCTCAACAATGCAGTTCCACAGGGCTTATCCTCAGCCTGTTTTACGCTGGATGTAAGAGAAGCGGAGACTTTCCTTTCAGCCGTGGGTTCAGATTGCGGGATTGCGAATGTCAATCTGGGTACTTCCGGAGCGGAGATCGGCGGCGCTTTCGGAGGAGAAAAGGAAACCGGTGGTGGCAGGGAAAGCGGCAGCGATGCATGGAAAGTGTATATGCGCAGGCAAACCAGCACGGTAAATTACGGAACAGCCTTGCCGCTGGCTCAGGGAATTAAATTTGATCTGTGATGCCTGTGTATATCTATGAAGGAATTTTATAGATTTTCCTGGAAATTCATATAAAAAAATACTGACGAATCGGCATTCGTCAGTATTTTTTATCTTGAATTACCCTCCAGACGTCGTTTGATCATTAGATGAACAATAGATTTTTAAAGCTGAAATTCTCACCATAACGTTTGAAAACTGAAAATAAACAACATGTTATCCAGTGCATCAAAATATGCGATCCGGTCAGTGCTGTACATGGCCGGGAAAAGAGCGGACAATAAAAAGTTCAGTGCGGCTGAAGTCGCCAAAGAACTCGAACTTTCCACTCATTTCGTGGCCAAATTGTTGCAGCAGCTGGCTAAAGCAGGCGTGATCAGTTCGCTGAAAGGGCCCACAGGCGGCTATTACCTTTCTGAAGAAGATCTGCAACGCAAGATCTGCGATGTGATCGCAGTGATGGAAGGAGGCGATGTCTTTGAAGGATGTTTTCTTGGATTGCCCGAGTGTGATGGTGATCATCCATGTCCCCTCCATGATGTTTTCTCTGATTTCAGAAAGAAAGTGCTTTATAAATTCAGCCAACAGTCTATCGGAGAGCTTGCGAGGGAGGTGAGGGAAGATGGTACCTATTTATCTCTGAAGGGATTGAAATGAAGACGAATTAATGCATTCAAGTATCAAAACAACAATAAAATCATTCAAATTCATTAAATGATTATTAGGTTTTGCTTTCCTTGTTGAAAAGAAAGATTTTAATAATTAGCTTTGGTAATGAATTTACCTGGTATATAAAATCAAGTGCTCATTTCCCACTCAATACCACCTGTGCCCCATAATACACCCGATCCTTCACCTTCTCGGGCCAAAACTCCACATTGTAGCGTCCGGAAGGATAGTGTGAGATATCAATCTGTTCCTGGTTGATGATATTGCTCATATCTTTGTCATAGAGTATCTGCCCGTTTATATTAGAAACCACCAGCTTCCCCGCTCCTACATCAGGAAGCTCAATATTGAAGACACCCGACGATGGATTGGGCCATACCTTTATATCCCTGCGATACCATACATAATCCCCGAACACCGACACGATCGTAGGATCGCATTTTTCCACTTCATCCACACGGAAGCGTGGGAAGTTGGGCATGCTGCCAAAACCTGCTTCGTAGGGTAGTTTGATACCATTCTGCACGAAATCGCAGGCTGCACCCAATTCATCAGGCTTGTTGATCACATGATAGGTTTCATTGCCGCTGGTGCTGCACATGTATATTCTGCAGTCTGGCCCCTGTGCCATCAGGAAGAAAGTGTTTGGGAAGGGATTGAGCGTACCATCATAGACCCCGATCAATCGTACCCCATCTTGAAGGTTTTCTTCCCAGGTGTCGATCTGATACAATTCCAACTCATTTGAAACGTAGATGAACCTGCTGTTTGGAGACCATTCGACGCTACTAAATCTTATATCACCAAAATTTATCGAATCATAAATTATTACTTTATTATGATTACTTAATACCCCCGTATTTCTATCAAAATCATAAATATGAAGATTGTTTTTATACGCATAAAGTGCATATTTTGTTCCATCAGGACTGAATTTTGCAGTACCGGCCGCACTTGTTCCACTTTCCTTAAAGAATTCATGACTATTTTGAAAATTTTGCTTTTCAAATCCATTTTGAGTAAGTAAGAAAGATATAAATAAAGAATCTTCCTGAAGTGGTTGAACAATCCACCAATCCTTCCCATTGGCATGCCTGATAGCTGTCAAGTAGCTACTCAATGATTGCCTTTCGTCATAAAGAACTATATTTTTATTAGTAACGTCCCCTTTTCCATTGTCCAGATTCATATCTACTTTAGAATACCATAGATATTTCATACTGTGATTTTCCCAGCTTTCAAATACCCTTGGTTTATGAATTATATAGTACTCATTTTCATTTCCCGGATCATTTAAAATCATTATATTTTGTGTGCCTGGATACCCAAGTCTGACACAGTCATTCCAACCGGACAGATCCTGCCAGATATTGAAATTGAGACTATCCCCATCGGGCATGATCTTTGCTTCTTTGTTAAGCACGGCACACCCATTTGAGTAAAACAAAAGATTGCCATCTTTATCGCAAATGGAGGCATTGTTATTATCAAATTCTACACCAATATTTGAAGTAGTAATTGTAAATGGTTTTATTTTGAAATCAAATTTATATCCCTGAATTCCTGGCGCTGGAGAACGATCTACTCCCCATAACCAGACATAATCCTGCTTTGATTGTCCAAAAGTATAAGAGTAACTAAAAAGAAAGAAAATAAATATAAAATACTTCATAACAATAAATTAAAAAGTCCGGATATAACATATCCGGGCTTATATTAAACTATTTGGTGACAATTACTTTTTCAATATCACTTTCTCCGCTTATAGAAGTGATCTTCAGCATAAAAACACCTTCATTTAAGTTCAGATGGATCGTTTTTTCAAAAATATTCTCACATCTGTTACTATACACTAATTGGCCGGTAATATCAAACATTTCTATGGTTCCTGAAAATGGATTTTCCATTACAATATTCAACTCCCCTTTGGTAGGATTTGGTTGAACTATAGAATTTAAAGTGTTTGATGCGGCTCTTGGTCTGATCACTTCAGGACAATCATCAAAGACATCAAAGTAGGTTTTGTCGAAAGTATTCGCCATTGACCTTGCAAGGTGGATCGCATTTCCGTAACTGTCTGAATTAGGATTTTTAAGATTAAATGATTTAAGGATTATCATTTTTATAGTTTTTGTTATCAGGATGATTGATATTATATACTCTTTTAAATTCAAGACTTTTTGATCCAAAGTTGATTAACAATCCTATTGGCAGTTTGTATGCCTGACAATAATTCATTGCCTGAGCAAGATGTATGTCCTCTAACTTCGATATAGCTTTAAGTTCGACCATGATTTTATTTTCTACAAAAAAATCTACTCTGCGTGTACCTATAGAAATATTGTCGTAATAAATTTCCATTTCCATTTCACGGGCAAAAGATAATCCTTGTTTTTCCATTTCAATAGTCATAGCCCGTTGATAAATGACCTCCTGAAAGCCACTTCCCAACACACTATGAACCCTCATAGCACAACCAATAATCTTATGTGTCAAATCTTCGAACTTCATTTTCATATTTTTAATAAATCCTATAATCATCCCATCCTCCATACGGACAAATAAAAATCCTAATTCAGACATTCATTTCAATTTTTCACCACCTGCCCCCCATAAAACACCCGATCCTTCACCTTCTCCGGCCAAAACTCGACATTGTAGCGTCCGGAAGGATAGTGTGAGATATCTATCTGTTCCTTGTTGATGATATTGCTCACATCCCGCTCATACACCATCTGCCCTGAGATATTACTCACGACTAGCTTACCTGCTCCTACATCAGGAAGCTCTATATTGAACACTCCCGACGATGGATTGGGCCACACCTTTATATCCCTGCGTAATAAGACAAGCTCACCGAAGATTGATGTCAACGTACTATCACACACTTCAGCTTCATCCATCCGGAAATGCGGAAAATTCGGTAAAGAGCCATTATAATTTCTATTAGGTAAATAAAATGAATGTTGCTTAAAATCGCATGCTTCCCCTTTTTCATTGGGTTTATTGATAACATGCAAGTAATTATTTGTACCTCCATTCACTATATAAATCTTACAGTCGGGTCCAAGTTGCGCTAAACTAAAAGTACTTATGAAGTATGGATCTGGAAAATAATCTATATGCGCTATATGTGTTAGCGAAGCCTGTATATCATCAGCCCAAAGATCGATCTGATACAGGTCGGTCATTGCGGATAAATAGGCAAAGCGCGAATTTGGAGAAACTGCAACTCCTACAAATTGACCGCTGTCCTGAGGGTTGACCTGGCGGAGATTGTATAATTCTCCGGTAGATCTGTCGAAATCAAGGATTATCGCCTTTTCTTTGGAATTGAATGCCACCCATTTAGAGCCGTCAGGAGTAAATACTGCCTGTCCTAAATTATTATCTCTATAAAATTTGAAATTACCAATATTTTGAGAATCAACCACCATTATACTATCTTTAGTCAGCAGTATTTTAAAAAAAATATTCGTATCCTGCTCTATCTGCACTATCCACCAGTCTTTGCCGTTGGCATGTTTGCAGGCAGTCATGTAGCCTTGTGTCAGGCTTTTAGTTTGAAATATCAGATTATTCTTTTTTGTTACCCTGCCTATGCCATTATTGCCATTCATGTCCACATAAGAATAAGAAACTCCGGGGCACCAGGTATGTAGGTAAGGGTGAAAAAGTAGTTCTGTTCTTTTAAGAAGTAAATAATAGCCATTTTTCACCTGATTACCATTTTCATCGTAATTACCGGGATCGGGAAGGATCAGTGAATTTTGTGCGACAGGATATCCTTCACTGTATTTGTATGGACAAAAGTCTTGCCATGCCTTACCATAATTGATACTGTCACCATTTTGCATAATGCTATGTGTTCTATCTGCAATAGCACAACCATTTGAGTACATCAGTAGTTTTCCATTTTTATCGCATATGTTAACACAATTTTCAGCCATGGCAAAAGCTAAAAATCCGGTATCGATCGATCTGTTATTGTCAAAATCAATGATATTCCCTCCTTCGATACCTTCAAAACTACTACCCATTACCCATTTATAATCTCTTTTGTTCTGAGAATAAACTCCTGATAAAAAAATGTGAAAAATAAATAATAGTAATGCTGATTTATTCATTATTCTTCTTGTTTAAGTGTGTTACTTTTGGAACAAAAAGCCTTACCGGTTCCTGTATAAAACCGGTAAGACTATGTTTTTAAATACTTTTTTCGCCTTTGGAGTTGTATTCACCAACAAAGTAAGTGCAATCATTCTGTTTTTTTTATCACACATACTGCTGGTGTAAACACCAACAGCGGTGAAACAATTAAATTCAGACAATTACTTCACAACCACTTTATCACTCCACATCAGATTTTGCTTTGTGTCTATGATCTGCATCAGATATAAACCGGAAATAAGTGATGACAAATCTATTTCTATCTCAGTGCCCAGCATTGGTATCTGACCATTGAGCACTTTTCTGCCATGCAGGTCATACAGGGTATATTCATACTCTTCTATCACAGGAGTGGCAAACTGCATAGTTACCTGGTCGCGTGCAGGATTGGGAAAAATACGGACATCCGGTTTTTCGCATATCCATAATTCTTTAGGTATCAGTGTCAACGTACTATCACACACTTCAGCTTCATCCATCCGGAAATGAGGAAAATTGGGCAGGGACATATTTAAATTCAGATTTGGTAAATAAAAGGAATGCTGCTGAAAATCGCATGCCTGCCCCTTTTCATCGGGTTTATTGATCACACCAAGATAGTAGCCTGTACTCCCACTCACTATATATATCCTGCAGTCAGGTCCGAGCTGGGCAAGACTAAAGGAATACACAAAACTGGGAGGATCCTGAATATAATCTATATGCGCTATATGTGTTAGCGAAGCCTGTATATCATCAGCCCAAAGATCGATCTGATACAGGTCGGTCATTGCGGATAAATAGGCAAAGCGCGAATTTGGAGAAACTGCAACTCCTACAAATTGACCGCTGTCCTGAGGGTTGACCTGGCGGAGATTGTATAATTCTCCGGTAGATCTGTCGAAATCAAGGATTATCGCCTTTTCTTTGGAATTGAATGCCACCCATTTAGAGCCGTCAGGAGTAAATACTGCCTGTCCTAAGTTATTATCTCTGTAAAATTTGAAATTACCAATACTTTGAGAATCAACCACCATTATAGTATCTTTGGTCAGCAGTATTTTAAAAAAAATATTCGTATCCTGCTTTATCTGCACTATCCACCAGTCTTTGCCGTTGGCATGTTTGCAGGCAGTCATATAGCCTTGTGTCAGACTTTTAGTTTGAAATATCAGTTTATTCTTTTTTGTGACCTTTCCTTTACCATTATTGGCATTCATGTCTACATAAGAATAAGAAACTCCGGGGCACCAGGTATGTAGGTAAGGGTGAAAAAGTAGTTCTGTTCTTTTAAGAAGTAAATAATAGCCATTTTTCACCTGATTACCATTTTCATCGTAATTACCGGGATCGGGAAGGATCAGTGAATTTTGTGCGACAGGATATCCTTCACTGTATTTGTATGGACAAAAGTCTTGCCATGCCTTACCATAATTGATACTGTCACCATTTTGCATAATGCTATGTGTTCTATCTGCAATAGCACAACCATTTGAGTACATCAGTAGTTTTCCATTTTTATCGCATATGTTAACACAATTTTCAGCCATGGCAAAAGCTAAAAATCCGGTATCGATCGATCTGTTATTGTCAAAATCAATGATATTGCCGCCCTTTAAATCAGGTAAATTCCACCCCATCACCCATTTATAATCCCGTTTGTTTTGTGCTGTGATATTTGATAAAATCGTAAAGATTAAAAAGAATATCGTAAAGACTTTATTCATATATTTTACTGTTTAAATAAGTGGAGTTTTTAAAAAGACCTGCCGGTCTTATCAATTATCCGGCAGGTCAGATCAGACATTATTTCGAAATCACAAATTTCTCTATGTGTTCAACTCCTGAATGGGACATATATTTAACAATATATAATCCTGAATTTAAATTAATTACATTTAATTTCAGACTTTGGTCAATTTCCTCCAATTTGAATTGCTTAACCAATCTGCCATTCATATCACTTATAGTGATGGCACCCTTCTCATTTGGCTTTGCTTCAAATGCGATATTTAGTTCATCTGAAACCGGATTCGGATATACATACAGTTTGTTTTCTGTGAACATATTTCCCGAACTTCTTGGTGTCACTCTGGCCGGTGCACAATCTTCTATCCTATCATAGCTAACATTTTCAACAATGCTGCGTATGCTTCTGGCAAGATAAACCGCCTCTCCCATATCATAGGGACACATTTCGGATACGTCTGTAACATAAGCGATTTGTGCCGGTGTAAGCGTGTCGCTTTTGATATAATCGAGTTGTACATTAAATGTATTCAGCAATAATTGCAGACAGTGATCTCTGACCGAAATGGTAGTGATCACATTTTTTACACTATCCACTTTCATGAGGTCTTTATTGCGCTCGGTTTCCAGCAGAACCCTGTGGTCAGCTAATAGTTGGCTGTAGAGTGTCATATACTGCTGATATTGAGGCGTGAAGACCAAGCCCTGATCATGCAATGTATTCAGTTGGGACTGAGTAGTCATAATGTTTTCATACAATAATGAATCCGCAGCCTGATTGATCAGAATATGGGTTATGGCTGAATCCACCTTAGCTATTTTTACCAGCACGTCATTGTTATAGGCATTTAAAAAACTCAGACACCCGGGGCTTAGTTGATTCAGTTTTTTCATCCTCAGTAGTTTTTTAAAGTAATGGTATTTCCAGATTGCTTTTTGGCATGCATCAAATTGACGCGTGGTATCGATCATGGTGATTTTGTTTACCAGATCCGTACAGTCATAAATTGGACCATTATTGCCATTATCCGGATCAGTACAGGGTGATTCGTTAGTTGCTCCGAGATAATCCCAAAACCAGTTTGCGGATGGAACTATTACTGCAGGCTTGGAATCCGGATCTCCAAATGAATTCACAAGAAAGCGGGAATCATCAATAGCAAATTCCGAATAATTATAAGCCGCTCCGCCTGACAAGCCTGTCCATTTATTGCCCCAGCCTTTAAGGTTGGTAAAATCTCCCTGGGTTCCGATGATGGTCGGCACATCAAAATCCTGACTGCCCAGTATAAGGTCTTTAGTTCCGAATCCTTGTAATTCATTTCCCGCAAGTTTGCTGTTATCGCACATATGCAAAAATTCCATGCCTGAATTGGTAAAACCTACATATTCACTTTCTCCATATATTTTATTGCAGGCGTAATGGCCGAAAGAGTTTTCTGAGTAAATACCTGTTGACCGTGGAAAACAGCAAATTGCGTAATCCAGTTTTTCCAGATCGTTATCTGTCACATCCACATAATTACTGCTTTCCAGGTGGATACCGGTGTTTTCGAAATCTGTTGATCCTCCTACAATCAAATAATTGTCTTCAAAAATCACACCATGGGATTCTCTTGAGAAAATTCCGGCTTTTGCCTGTTCATTGATTTTAATGTCATTTAGTCTGATCTCCAATTCATCAGAAAGCTGTACATCTATTGCCTTGCCGGTGTACGGCATATCGATCATATTGTCATAGATATGGAAAGATCTGCCTGCCCGGTTACATGAATTGAGTTGAATCCCGGCAACTGATGCGATGATATTGTTATTCGACAGCCAGAATCTATTGACATTTTCCAGAGAAATGCCTGTCTGACTGCTAATGATGTTATCTCTGACATTTATGTTTGCTTTGTTTGACCTGATAGCGGTATGCTTAGAGGAAAATGTATTGTCTTCAATTTGTGACATTAAATTTGAACGGGAACCATCCAAAAAAATACCATACCCTCCTTTTTGCCAGGCATTGGGGTCTTCTAAAACATAACTGACAGTAATGTTTTGAAAATCGGAATCTTTAACCCTGATCGAAGCAGAAACACCAACAATACCATTATGCAAATTACTGAAGGTATTTCTTTCCCCGGATTCAGGACTTAAAGCAATGTAATCTAAGCCGACAACACTAATTCCGACTACAATTGGATTGGTTGAAAGAAAACTATGATCTGAGTAAAATGAACATTCTGAAATAGACACCTGAATATTAGTTGCACCTGTACCTCCAATACTCACGCCATACAGATTGTTTTTAAAATGAGTAGATTGTAAATCAATTTTGGAATTAACCGGTGCGTTTATAGCAAATGTTGCATCTTCAATAGTGCAATCGTTTCGCGTTTTGATAGTTCCATTCAGAATATCAATATTCCGCCACATTGTACCACATCCATATATGTGGGCATTATCTAAAGTGAGGGTAGTAGTGTTTCTCACCTCAATTCTTGCATTACCCAGCATTTTAATCCTGGTGCCATAAAACGCGATTTCCTGATTTGGTTTATCAAGCAGTAAAGTGCCTCCAATCACCATATCGAATTGTCGTTTCAGATCATTGAATTCCTGCAATGTAGCTATCCCTAATTGTGACAATACATCATCGAAAGTATGAGTTGTGTTGTCTGAAAGATCAACATCAAATGGTCCATTACAGTTCTTTTGCTGCGTCTTTCCTATTTGATTTATACTCATAACAAGTAAAAAAACGCAGGATAAAATTATAAAATTTTTCATTAAAATTAAATTTAACCCAACTTGCAAATATTTTTCATAAATAAAGTAAAAAAGAGTATTTTT
>ERZ761602.2539-NODE-2539-length-28192-cov-5.179301_pt1 | contig 28192 bp, 25 predicted proteins | sample MGYA00512165_ERZ761602 | MGnify/ENA primary metagenome ERZ761602 (study PRJEB28899, sample SAMN02445085) | bioreactor sludge metagenome | biome: EBPR sludge; isolation source: Thorneside wastewater treatment plant | place: Australia: Brisbane, Thorneside...
ACGAGATTTCTGCCTGTCTCGTGGGCTCGGAGATGTGTATAAGAGACAGGCTATCCGGTATCGCCGCGACTGCGCCTCATCGCCAGCACCTCGACCGCGTTCAACGCGCCGCCGCTGGGCTATCTGTACGCACCCGGATTCGGCAATCCCGCGTTGCAACCCGAACGCGCGCGCAGCCACGAAATCGGCGTCCAGTTCGACCAGGGGCCGCACCGCCTGCGCGCGACCTGGTTTGATACGCGGGTGCGCAACCAGATCGACTACAACCCGGTCACCTTCGCGTTTGCGAACATCGGGCGTACCCGCAATGACGGGCTGGAGCTGTCTTACACCGGCAAGGTCGGGTCGACCGATCTGCGCTCGTCGCTCACGCTGCAGGACCCGGTGGATGCCAGCACCGGCAAGCCGCTGATCCGCCGTTCCAGGACGCTGTTGTCCCTGGGCGCCACGCAGCGCTGGGGTGCCCTGATCCTGGACGCCGACCTGAGCTACGGCGGCAAACGTGACGATCGCTACAGCGACCCGGCGACCTTTGCGTCAGTGAACACCGTCCTGGCCGGTCACAGCGTGCTGGACCTGGCGCTGGCCTGGCGCCTGACGTCGGCTGTGGAGCTGCGTGCGCGCCTGGACAATGCCGCCGACCGGCGTTACCAGACGGTCTATGGCTACCACCAGCAGCCGCGCAGCCTGTACCTGGGCCTGCGCTGGCAACCGCTGCGCTGACAGCATCTGGCCGATCGCGATCATGAACCTCGCCGAGCGCACACCGCGGACCGACTACGGTCCGCGCCGTATCGTCTGCCTGACCGAGGAAACCACCGAGTGGTTGTATCTGCTCGGCGAGGAAGAGCGCATTGTCGGCATCTCCGGCTACACGGTGCGCCCGCGCCGGGCCCGGCAGGAAAAGCCCAAGGTCAGCGCGTTCCTGAGTGCGAAGATCGATCGCATCCTGGAGCTGGAACCCGACTGCGTGTTCGGCTTTTCCGACCTGCAGGCGGATATCGCGGCGGCACTCATCCGTGCGGGTGTGCCGGTGACGGTGTTCAATCAGCGCAGCATCGAGGAGATTTTTTCGATGATGGCCCAGGTCGCCGCCATGGTGGGGCAGGGGGCCCAGGGGCTGGCCCGGATCGCCGCCATCCGCGAGCGTCTGCGGGCCCTGGCGGCAGAAGCTGCCGGTTGGCCCCGCCGCCCGCGGGTGTACTTCGAAGAGTGGGACGAGCCGCCGATTTCCGCAATTCGCTGGGTGTCCGAACTGATCGCCGTGGCCGGTGGCGACGATGTGTTTCCTGAACTCGCGCGTCAGCCGCTGGGCCGCGACCGCATCCTGTCGGACCCCTCGGAGGTGATACGGCGGCAACCCGACCTGATCATCGGTTCCTGGTGCGGCAAGAAATTCCGTCCCGAGCGGGTGGCCGCCCGTGCGGGCTGGGCGACCATGGCGGCGGTCCGTGAGGGCGCCCTGTACGAGATCAAGTCTGCCGACATTCTGCAGCCCGGTCCGGCGGCGCTGACCGACGGGGTCGAGCAGTTGCACCGCTTGTTTGCCGACTGGCAGGCGCGGCAGCAGGGCTGAGGGTCGCGTGCGCCAGTCGTCAGAGGTCTTTTTGGCATTTTTTGAGAAAATCACCCGATACCCAGCATGAAAAGGTCTCTTTTTGCTATTGTTTTTGATGTAATGGTGGTCCGGCTTGTCCGTTCCGGTACCCGGTGGTGGTGGCGATCGTGCGCGCGATGGGTCGGCGTGTCGGCGTTGGCGGCCAGCATGGTGCCGGCGCTGGCTTTCCCGGTGGTCGTCACCGATGACCAGGGCCGGCAGGTGAATGTGATGGCGGCGCCCCAGCGTATCGTCACGCTTCTGCCGTCGCTGGCCGAAACCGTTTGCGAACTGGGCCATTGCCCACGGCTGGTCGGCGTCGACCGGTTCACCCAGTGGCCCGCCAGCATCGCGCGTCTGCCACGGGTCGGCGGTGGCCTGGATCCGGATATCGAAGCCATCGTGGCGCTGCGCCCTGATCTGGTGCTGACCTCGGGCTCCGGCCGGGTGGCGCAGCGGCTGCAGGCGCTGGGCCTTACCGTGATCGCACTGGAGCCCCGCACGCTGGCGGATACACGCCGGGTGCTCAAGGAGGTGTCGCGCGTGCTCACCGGGTCAGACCGGGACGGCACGCTCGCCTGGGTGCGGCTGGAGACCGGTGTCGGTAACGCGGCGCAATCCATTCCGCCGCGTTCTCGGGGGGGCACGGTGTATTTTGAGGTGGGCAGCGGTCCGTACGCTGCCGGTGAAGCGTCCTTCATCGGTGAACTGATCGCACGTCTGGGGGCGCGAAGCATCGTGCCGGCAGCGCTGGGGCCGTTTCCGAAGATCAATCCGGAATTTGTCGTTCGTGCCGACCCCGGTGTCATCCTGATCGCGGCCGACCAGGCTGCGGGCCTGGCCTCCCGCCCGGGCTGGGCTGGATTGCGTGCCGTGCGCGAAGCGCGGGTCTGTGCTTTCTCGCCGGCAGAGGGGGATGTTCTGGTGCGGGCCGGGCCGCGCCTGGCCGAAGCCGCACGCCTGCTGGCGTCTTGCCTGGCGTCGAAGGCGCCGACCCTGCCGACGGTCGCGCCGGGCGCGATGCCGCCGGCCATGCCGGCGCTGCGGCCATGACCCAGCCCCGCACGGCGCGGTATCAGTCGGCCTTGCTGGCGACGGCCCTGCTGCTGGCCAGCGGCGCGCTGCTGGCGGCGGGCGCAGCGGTGGGCAGCACGGGCGCGAGCCACTGGACCGCCTTGTGGGCAGACGACACGGCGGGGCAGATCGTGCGGGAGATTCGTCTCCCGCGTTCGCTGGCCGCCTGGCTTGCCGGCGCGTTGCTGGGGCTGTCCGGCGCGGTCGCGCAAGGGCTGTTTCGCAACCCGTTGGCCGATCCGTTCATGCTGGGTAGTGCGTCGGGCGCGGCCTTGGGGGTTGCGGTGGTGCTCGTCGCCGGTGGCGGCGTGCTGAGCGCCGGATTCGGGCCGCACGGGCTGGGGCTGACCGGCGCCGCCTTCGCAGGCGCACTGGCGGCGGTGGCGATGACCCTGGCGCTGGCGCAGGGCGTCCACGACAGCCTGCGTCTGCTGCTGGCCGGCGTGGTGGTGGGCGTGGTCCTGGGCGCGCTGGCGTCATTGCTCAGCCAGTTGTCACCCCAGACGCTGCCGGCCATGCAGGCCTTCATGCTGGGGTCCACCGCCATGGTGGGCTGGTCGGGTTGCGCCCTCATGGCGGTCAGTCTGGCGGTTGCGGTCCTGACCGGCTGGATGCTCAGCCCGGTGCTGGACGGACTGAGTCTGGGCGAAGCAACGGCGCGCAGCCTGGGTCTGCCGCTGGCGGCCATGCGCCTGGCCTTGCTGGCGGTACTGGCTCTGGCAACGGGCGCGGCCGTGGCGCAGACCGGCCTGATTGCGTTTGTCGGCCTGGCGGCACCCCATCTGGTGCGCTCTTTGTCCCGGCCCATGGCCGGGCCCTTGTTGCTGTTGTCTGCACTGACCGGGGGGGTGTTGCTACTCGCGGCCGACATTGCTGCGCGTGGTGTGCTGGCGCCGCAGGAGTTGCCCGTGGGTGTGCTGACCGCCATTTTGGGCGGCGGTTACCTGTTGTGGCTGATGCGCCGCGGTGCGGCGTCCGGGGGACTGAGGTGACCGCGCTTGCGGGCCGCCCGTCGGCGATCTGCGCCCGCGGGCTTCGGGTGCGGCTGGGGGGCGTCGAAATCCTGCACGGGGTTGACCTGGCACTGCCGACCGGGCGATGGACCGCCGTTGTCGGCCCGAACGGCGCCGGCAAGTCCACGCTGCTGCGGGGTTTGGCCGGGCTGGTCGCCAGCAGCGGTGCGGTGGAACTGCTCGGTCGGCCGCTGGCCGACTGGCGGGGCCGCGAACGGGGTCGCCGGCTGGCCTGGCTGGGCCAGGTCGAAGTTCCCTCGGGCGATCTGCGGACCTACGATCTGGTGATGCTGGGGCGTCTTCCGCACCTGGCCTGGCTGGCCAGTCCCGGACCCGTGGACCATGCCGTGGTCGAGCAGGCATTGCGGGCCACCCAGGCCTGGGACTGGCGTGACCGGCCGGTCGGGCAGTTGTCAGGCGGCGAACGCCAGCGGGTCCTGCTGGCGCGCGCCCTGGCCGTGCAGGCCGATGTCTTGCTGATGGACGAACCACTGGGCAACCTGGATCCACCTCACCAGGCCGACTGGCTGGCGCTGGTGCGCCAGCAGGTCGCGCAGGGCCGCACGGTGGTCACCGTGTTGCATGAACTGACGATGGCGCTGGGCGCTGACGCGCTGGTGATTGTTGCCGGCGGTTCGGTGCGTTGGCACGGCGCCTGCGAAGACCCCGCAACCCACCGCGCGCTCGAGCAGGTGTTTGAGCAACGCATCCGCATTCACCCGCTGGAGGGCCAGTGGGTGGCTCTGCCGCGCTGACTGCCCGACGGACCGGAACTTTTTCCTGACCATGGCCTTACCCATCGCGTATCTGAATGACCTTTCGCAACCTGCGTTGGCGGCCCGGTTGCGGCATCGACTCGACAACAAGACCAAACCCGTGGGCTCGCTGGGTGCGATTGAAAAGCTGGCCTTGCGCATCGGCCTTGTTCTGGGTGATGAAGCGCCCGTGCTGCGCGATCCGCAACTGGTGGTGTTCGCCGGTGATCACGGTCTGGCGGCCCACGGCGTGTCCGCCTACCCCAGCGACGTGACCTGGCAGATGGTGGAGAACTTCCTGGCCGGTGGCGCGGCGGTGAGTGTGCTCGCGCGCCAGCACGGCATCGGCCTGACGGTGGTGGACTGCGGCGTGCGGCACGACTTTGCCCCCCGACCGGGTTTGCTGATCCGCAAGCAGGCCCCGGGCACCGCCGACGCGCTGCACGGACCGGCCATGACGGCGGCTCAGTGTGACACGGCCATGGCGCACGGCGCGGCGCTTGTTGCGGCCTTGCCCGGTAACGCACTGCTTCTGGGCGAGATGGGCATTGCCAACACCTCGGCGGCCTCGCTGCTGATGAGCCGGCTGACCGGCCTGTACATCGCCGACTGCACGGGTGCAGGTACCGGGCTCGATACGCCGGCGGTGAATCGCAAGATCGAGATCCTGCGCGCGGTGCTCGCGCGCCATGCCGACGCGGCGGACCCGCTGGAGGCGCTGGCAGCGTTCGGTGGCTTCGAGCTGGCGACCATGGTCGGCGCGGTGGTGCAGGCTGCGGCAGAACGGCGGGTGATTGTGGTCGACGGGTTCATTGCCAGTGCTGCCGTGCTGGTGGTCAGCCAGTTGCAGCCGGCGGTGCTGCAGCGCTGTGTGTTTGCCCACCGCTCCGACGAACGGGGCCACGCGCTGATGTTGGCCCACCTCGGGGCCGAGCCGCTGCTCGATCTGGGCCTGCGCCTGGGTGAGGGTTCCGGCGCTGCGCTGGCCTGGCCGCTGCTGGTGAGTGCCTGTGCCATCCTGCGCGAAATGGCCAGTTTCGAATCGGCCGGCGTGTCGCGGCAGGACGCGGCGCAAACCGCGCTACCCTAGCGCGCATGGAACCTGTTCGCCATTTTCTGATTGCGGTGCAGTTTTTTACCCGTATTCCGATTACCGGGCGGCTGGCGGACTGGGTCGGTTTTTCGCCAGCCCGGCTGCGCGCCAGTGCAGCCCATTTCCCCGGTGTCGGCTGGGTGGTGGGTGGCCTGGTGGCGCTGGTCTTCTGGGGGCTCATGCAGGCGCTGGTGGCGCAGCCGGCAGCGCCCTGGGTGGCAGCGGTCCTCAGCACGGCATTTGGCGTGTGGCTCACCGGCGCCTTTCACGAAGACGGCTTGGCCGACACGGCCGATGCGCTGGGCGGACATGTCAGCCGCGAACGCGCGCTGGAGATCATGAAAGACTCGCGTATCGGCACGTACGGCGCCATTGCGCTGGTCCTGGCGGTGCTGACCAAGGTTCTGCTGCTGGGCCTGCTGGTGCAGGCCTGGGGCGCTACCCAGGTGGCCTGGGCTTTGCTGGCGGCGCATGTCACATCGCGGTTCATGCCCTTGCTGGTGATCGCGACCCTGGAGCATGTGGGCGATACCCCGACCTCCAAGAGCAAGCCGCTGGCTGATCGCATCGATGCCAGCGGTCTGGCCGTGGCGCTGCTGTGGTGGCTCGCAGCGGTCCTCTTGGCCGGGTCGACCGCGCCGGACCTGCAATGGCTGCCGGCGGTGCTGGGTGCCGCGCTGGGGCTGGCCTGGGTGTGGCGCTTGTTGCAGCGTCGACTGGGCGGCTTCACGGGGGATGGGCTGGGCGCGACGCAGCAGGCAAGCGAGCTGGGCTTTTACCTCGGGCTGGCGCTGGCGGCATGAACGGTTCACCTTGTGGCCGGCGCCTGTGGCTGGTGCGCCATGCGCGTGCCTTGGGCGCCGAGGGCCGGTGTTATGGCCGCACCGATCTGGCCGCGGACCGGGCCGAGACCGGCCGTGCCGCGCAGGCCCTGGCCGTGGCGCTGCCGCCAGGCGCGCGTTTGCAGGTTTCCCCCGCCGGGCGAACCCGGGCGTTGGCGCAGGCCCTTCAGGCCTTGCGGCCCGACTTGCGCGCGACCACCGATCCGCGCTTGCAGGAGTTGAACTTTGGCTGCTGGGAAGGAATGCTCTGGGGCGCCATATCCCGCGCGGACCTGGACGCTTGGGTGGCCGACTTCGCGACGCATCGGCCGGGGGGCGGCGAATCGGTTGCCGATCTGCTCACCCGGGTGGCACCCGCACTGGCGCATGCTGATGCCGATACCCGGTCGCCAGGCGGCGGTGACGCGGTCTGGATCACCCACGCCGGAGTGATCCGCGCGGCGCTGTGGTTGCGTTGCCACGGGCCGGCCGAACTGCCCCGGGCCGGCAACTGGCCGGCATTGACACCCGGTTGGGGCCGCTGGATTGCCTTGCCGGTTCCCGCGACCCGGTTTGTTGGATTGCAAGGTTAGCGGGGGCTGCGGGTTGCCCGGTTTGCCTTTTTGCGCACGATTTCAGGTGTTTTCGGTCTATACCCAGCGCAAAAAGGTCTTCTTTTGCTATATAAAACATAGTCCTTCCGGACGCTGGCGGCGGTTTGGCGCGGGACAGGCCGGCGCTGGCGCCACGTATCGGCGAAGATCCACGGTCATGACATCCGCCCAATCGAACCTGCCTGGTCCGCAAGCACTGGCCGCCCTGCGTGAGTGGGTGGGCCGATGCGAGACGCTGACCGACACCATCACGGCCGCGCCGCTGCTTGGCCTGTCCGCGACGCTGGATCGGGATGATCCGCCACCGGCCGACGGCGATGTGGTGCCACCGCTGGGACACTGGCTGTTTTTCCTGCCCCGGCACCGGCACAGTGAACTCGGCCCCGATGGCCACGCCCGCCGCGGCGGCTTTCTGCCACCGGTGCCGCTGCCGCGGCGCATGTGGGCCGGTGGTCGCCTGGTGTGGCAGCCGGGTAACCCGCTGCGGGTCGGTGACCGGGTGCAACGCCATTCTCGGATCGAATCGGTCACCCACAAGCGCGGGCGCAGTGGCGATCTGGTATTTGTGCTGGTGCGGCATGCCATCCACAACACCGGCGGCCTTGCACTGACGGAGGAGCACGACATTGTCTACCGGGCGGCAGCGCCATCGCCGGGACCGGGCGCGGAGGGGGATCAACCCACGGTCGCGCCGGCGCACTCGGTGGTCGCCGGCGACGCGGCCGCCTGGCAGCGCACCGTCTTGGCGGACGATGTGCTGCTGTTTCGCTACTCGGCGCTGACGTTCAACGGCCACCGCATTCATTACGACCGCCGGTACGTGACCGAGGTCGAAGGCTACGCCGGCCTGGTGGTGCACGGGCCGCTGATTGCCACCTTGCTGCTCGATCTGGTGCAGCGACATGCCCCCCAGGCGTCGGTGACGCGGTTTGCCTTCACGGCGCTCCATCCGACCTTTGACGGGCACCCGATCGGACTGAATGCGCAACCCGCTGCGGATGGCCGCTCGGTGGTGGTCTGGGCCTGTGATCACGAGCGGCGGCTGACCATGCGCGGTGAGGTGCATCTGGCCTGAGGGGCCAGGTCCATCGGACGATCTTCGCGGAGGCGCCCCCCAGTGCCGGCGAGGCTCAGGGCGCGGGCGTCTTGGTACGGAAATCGCAGGTCCTTGCAACCGCACATTCCCAGCAGCGGGGTTTGCGGGCCTGGCAGACATAGCGGCCGTGCAGGATCAGCCAATGGTGGGCGTCCACCCGGTACGCTGGCGGCACCCGTTGCATCAGTTGGTGCTCTACCGCCAGTGGCGTCGCCCCGGGCGCCAGGCCAGTTCGGTTGCTCACACGAAATATATGGGTGTCCACGGCCATCGTCGGTTGGCCGAACGCGACGTTGAGCACCACGTTGGCGGTTTTGCGACCGACGCCGGGCAGGGCCTCCAGAGCCTCGCGGGTCCGCGGTACCTCGCCGCCATGCTGATCGACCAGAATGCGGCAGGTTTGCAACAGATGCCGTGCCTTGCTGCGGTACAGGCCGATCGTGCGGATGTGGTGCTCCAGACCGTCAAGGCCCAGTTCCAGCAGTTTACGGGGGGTGTTGGCCACCGGAAAAAGGCGTCGCGTGGCCTTGTTTACCCCCACATCGGTGGCCTGGGCCGACAAGAGCACGGCGGTCAGCAGCTCAAAGACGCTGGTGTACTCCAGTTCGGTAACCGGCTGCGGATTGGCGGCCCGCAGTGTGGCAAAAAATGTCTCGACAGAAGTCGGTGTCATGGTGCGGTCGGGTCGGGCCGGCTTTCATACCAGCCCGAACTGTCCGGCACTCCGGCTTCGCCCAGTTCGCGGTCGATGCGGGCCCACAAGGCGGCATGGTCGCGCTCGCGCCATGGCTCGGCGACCGCAAAGCGTAGTCCTTTGGCTGCGGCATGGCTCGCCACCCGTTCCAGGGCCGCTTCGTCGGGCGCAAAGGCCATCAGTTGCGGCGCGGAGGGCAGTCCCCGCAAGGAGAAATCGATCAGATCGACCAGTTCGGCGTCCTTGTTGATGCTTCCGCTGAACAGCAGGGCGATGAAGCGCCACTCCGGAAGGAAGGCGCGCCGCATGCCATGGCGCAAGTCAACGCGTGAAACCGCCAGAACCCGGCAAGGCAGTTCCTGACGCAGAAAGTCGACGTAGTCTGAGGCGGTATCCAGACCGCGTTCGCCGGCAACCCGCAGGCTATAGCGCTCGGCCTTGAAGTAGCTGGACAGCCAGCCCACCAGATCATAGGCCGACGCCCCGGTCGCAGCCACCAGGCCGACGCGGTGGAATTTCTCGGGGTCCGGGAGGCGCAGAGCTTGTGGCAGCCGCATGGGCATGGTCAGGCGGCGGATCACCGATGTCGGACGAAACTGCAAACCCTCGGCCATACAGGCACGCAAGTGCATGACCGCCGGCCCATTTCGGCAGCACCTTCGCTTGACGAACCCAGCGCCATCGACCAGGGCGACGTGAGGTTTCGGGGCCCCAGGCTGTAATGCACCACCAGGGGGGCCCGATGGCGGCGGTCGGTGGCCAGGCGGTCAGCCAGTGCCCGCACGGCCACCCGCGGCCCTTCGGCCCAGTGGATGAACCAGCCGCTCTGGTAGATCAGCGTCGAGTGGATGCCGACGGACGGGTTGTGCCGCAACGCGGCATCGCGGATGGTCTCCATCGTGGCGTAAATGCCCTGGCGCTGCGCCACCACACTGGCGAAGATCAGGCGCTCGACGGTCTCCTCGCCGGTTCGCGGCGTCTCCGGTGGAATGGGGGCAGGGCGGTCGGGCAGTTGCATGATGGTGGTTGATCATAGAGGCAAAGCGACGCGCTCCTTCTGGCGGTTTCCCGCAGGCGTCACAATAGCGTAACCTTCGATTTCATCGCCTGTTGCCATGCCCATACGTTTTGCTGATCGCCTCGACAACGTCGAAACCTCTGCCATTCGCGAACTGTTCAAATTGCTGGGCAAGCCCGGCATCATCAGCTTTGCCGGGGGATTTCCCGACAGTGCATTGTTCGATGTGGAGGGAATGCGTGCGTCGGTGGACGCGGCACTGAGCACGGATCCGGGCGCCGCCTTGCAGTATGGTGCGACCGAGGGCTTTCAACCCTTGCGCGAGCAACTCGCTGCATTCATGGCTGCCAAAGGCGCGCAGTCGGTAGCGGCCGAGGACCTGATCGTCACTACCGGCAGTCAGCAGGCGCTCGACCTGCTGGGCAAGACGCTGATCTCTCCCGGTGACACGGTGATCGTGGAAGGCCCGACCTTCCTGGCGACCATTCAGTGTTTCCGGCTTTACGGTGCACGGCTGGTCAGCGCGCCGATCGACGGGCAGGGCGTTCGCACCGACGAACTGGAGCGTCTCATCGTCGAGCATCGACCCAAGTTCATTTACCTCATCCCGACTTTCGGCAATCCCAGCGGCGCGATGCTCAGTCTGGATCGGCGTCGCCGTGTGCTGGAACTGGCCGCACGATACGACACGGTGGTCGTCGAGGACGACCCCTATGGAGACCTGTATTTTGACGCGCCTCCGCCGCCGAGCCTGCTCCAGCTCAGCGCTGAAGTTCCCGGGAGCCGTGAGCGACTGGTGCATTGCGGCAGCCTGAGCAAGATTCTGTCGCCCGGTCTGCGGGTGGGCTGGATGGTGGCGCCGGCCGAGTTGCTGGCGAAGGCAACGATGTGCAAACAGTTCAGTGATGCACACACCAGCACCTTTGCGCAGGCGACAGCGGCCCAGTATCTCGCCGCGGGCCGATTGCCTGTAGCTCTTTCGGCGGTTCGACGCGTGTATGCCGAGCGGGCGGTGAGCATGGGCGAGGCCTTGCGGCGTGAAATCGGAGCAGCCGTCAGTTTTGTGCCGCCGGCCGGCGGGCTTTTTGTCTGGGCACGCCTGACTGGCGCTGACGGTCGGGGAACCGACGCCGCCGCGTTGGCGCGCCGTGCGATCGATGAAGGTGTCGCCTTTGTCCCGGGCGCGCCGTTTTACTGCGCTGACCCGGACCAGGCCACGTTCCGCCTCAGTTTTGCGACGGTCGGTAAGGAGCGGATCGAAGAAGGTGTGCGGCGACTGGCGCGTGCTCTCGCCTGAACGTATTCCGCAGCCCGAAACGCGGGCCCCAATTGGGCGGAAACCTCCGATCCGGGCTGGCGCTGACAGGTGAATATGTGTTACAAAGTACTCACATACGAGCAAAAGCACGCGACGAAGTACCAAGAACATGGCTGAACTGGTGGTTACGATGGATGGATCCGCTTCGCAGCGGATTCGGCTGGTCAAAGAGCGTACGGTGGTGGGACGGCGTCATCTGAACGATCTGGCGCTGAGTGACATTTCCGTCAGCGGCGTGCACTGTGCGTTTGAACGCACCGACACCGACGAGGTCTGGGTGCAGGACATGGACAGCACCAACGGGACCTATGTCAATGGGATCCGGGTGAACCGGTGCCTGCTCAAGGATCGTGATCGCCTGTCGGTGGGCATCTACCGCATAGAGTTCCGTGGCCGCGCTGAAGTGCCGGAGATGAGCCGAACCACCCCGTTACGGCCAGAAGACATCGCACCCCGGCGTGCGGCAGGTGCGCCCGCGGCGGCGCGGCTGAGGGTGATCAGCGGACCGACTTCCGGGTTGGAAGTGCCACTCGTCAAGGCGGTCACGACTTTCGGCAAGCCCGGAATCGCGGTCATGGCGGTGTACAACCGCATTGGCGGTTATTACGTGGCCATGGTCGAAGTGGGAAAGACACCATCCAGGCTGGACGGGCAATTGCTCGGGGGCGAAGCCATGCCCTTGCCTGATGGCGGAATCCTCGAATTGGCCGGCACCCGGATGCAGTTCATCCTGGCCTGATTGTCCGGCGCTGCGGCGGCGTCAGTTCCGTACCGCGCGCCAGGCCGTGTCGGCCAGAATCTCCCGGTAGGTCTGAGGGCCTGGCAATTGGCCCGGACTGCCCAACCAGGCGCGGCAATAGCTTTGTACGGGCCCCATGACCAGAGAGGGCAGGATGTCGCAGGGCAGATCGCGTACGGCGCCGCTGGCCTGATGCGGTTCAAACCAACGCAACAATGCCCGGTTGCGGTTTTGGGCCGCCGCCAGCAAGTCCGCACGGCGGGGACCGCTGGCGACATGGCTGCGGGCCTGGAAGAGAAAGCGCGCCCGGTCGGGCGCCAGGACGACCCAGTCCAGGTAACCGGTCACGAGCGCACAAACGCCTTCGCGCAGTCCTTGCGCGTGATCCAGCGCATCTTGAATGGCGCGTGATTGCTCGTCAAAAATGTCGAAAAACAGCGCGGCAACAAGACCCTCTTTGCTGCCGAAATGGTGATAGATGCTGCCCACGCTGGCGCCACACCGGGCGCGGACCGCGTCGATGGACACGGCATCCACACCACAGTCCATGGCGCAATCCAGCGCGGCCTGAAGGATCAGGCGCTGTCGGTCTGGGGTGGTCCCGCGGGTACCGGGGCTGGTGCGGGGTGCGATGGACGTTTCGTCAGGCATCGGATTTGCTGCAGAAAGATGTTCTAGAATAATATTCTAATCTTTACCCTGTACCGAGCTGAACGCATGACCGACCTGAGCAAGCCCATTGGCTCATCCTTGTATCCCCGGCTGCTCGCCCCCCTGGACCTGGGTTTTACCCGGTTGCGTAACCGGGTGCTGATGGGCTCGATGCACACCGGCCTGGAGGACGGCCGCGATCTCAGCCGACTTGCAGCCTATTTCCGCGCTCGCGCAGAAGGCGAAGTGGGATTGATCGTGACCGGCGGTTTTGCGCCGAACATCGCGGGATGGGCGAAACCCTTTGCCGGAACGCTTTCAACTTCCGGCGCTGCCCGGCGGCACCGCGTGGTCACCGATGCGGTTCATGGCGCCGGCGGAAAGATTGCCCTGCAGATCCTGCATACCGGGCGATATGCCTACCAGCCCCTGCTGGTTGCGCCGTCTCGCCTCAAGGCACCGATTTCACCTTTCACGCCGTTCGAACTTTCGGCACGGGGTGTCGAGCGGCAGATTCGCGCCTTCGTCAACTGTGCGGTCAAGGCCCGCGAGGCCGGCTATGACGGCGTCGAAATCATGGGGTCCGAGGGCTATTTCATCAATCAATTTCTGTCCGCAGCGACGAACCACCGAACGGACGAGTGGGGCGGCGACTATTCGAACCGCATGCGCCTGCCGCTCGAAATTGTCGCCCGGACACGCGAAGCGGTTGGCCCGGATTTCATCCTGATCTACCGACTGTCCATGATCGATCTGGTCCCTGGCGGGAGTCGATGGGACGAAATCGTCACCCTGGGCAAGGCCGTTGCCCGAGGCGGGGCGACGCTGGTCAATACCGGTATCGGCTGGCACGAGGCGCGGGTCCCGACTATTGCCACCAGTGTTCCGCGTGCGGCTTTTGCGTGGGTCACCGGCAAGATGAAGCAGGCGTTTCTGGCCGATGGCATCACCACCCCGCTGATTACGTCCAACCGCATCAATACACCCGATGTGGCCGAGCAGGCATTGGCTGACGGCTGTGGGGATATGGTCTCCATGGCCCGGCCGCTGCTGGCGGACCCGGATTTCGTGCGCAAGGCGGCCCGGGGGCAGGCCGACCAGATCAATACCTGTATCGGGTGCAATCAGGCGTGCCTGGACCACGTGTTTCGCAACCGCCTGAGCAGCTGCCTGGTCAATCCGCAGGCCTGCCATGAAACCGAGCTGATCTACCGACCGCTGGGTCCTGGCGTGACCGCACGGCGGATGGCGGTGGTGGGTGCCGGGCCTGCCGGACTTACCGCAGCGACCATTCTGGCCGAGCGCGGACATCGGGTGACGCTGTTCGAGGCCGCTGACACCATTGGTGGCCAGATCAATCTGGCAAAGCAGGTTCCGGGCAAAGAGGAGTTCTACGAGATGCTGCGCTACTACCAGCGTCGCCTGGAGATCACGGGCGTCGAAGTCTGTCTGGGGCGCAAGGTCGGCGCGAACGATCTGGCTGAGTTCGACGAAGTGATTGTGGCAACCGGGGTGCGGCCACGCGATCCGGGCATCGCCGGTCAGGACCATCCGCGTGTCGTCAGCTACATCGACGTTCTGGCCGGGCGCAAGACGGTGGGAAGTCGCGTGGCGGTCATTGGCGCGGGGGGAATCGGTTTTGACGTGGCCGAATACCTGACCAGCGATGGGCACTCGACGGCAACCGATGTGGCAGCATGGATGGCGGAGTGGGGGGTCACCGACCCCGAAACCGCAGCTGGCGGACTGGCTCCTCAGGGCCCCCAACCGCCTGTTTCACCGCGCGAAGTGACCCTCTTGCAGCGCAAGGCCGGCAAACTCGGCAACGGGCTGGGGAAGACGACAGGCTGGATTCATCGTACTGCGCTGAAGATGAAACGTGTGCGAATGATCGGAGGCGTGAACTACGAGCGCATTACCGACGAGGGACTGATGATCAGTTTTGGCGAGAAGCGCGAAACTCCGACCACCATTGCTTGCGATACGGTCGTGTTGTGCGCGGGACAGGTGCCCTTGCGCGATCTGGCCGACGAACTGGCGCAGGCGGGACGGAAGGCCCATGTGATCGGTGGTGCATTCGAAGCGGGTGAACTCGATGCCAAACGGGCCATCGATCAGGCGGCGCGACTGGCGGCCCGGCTATGATCGTCGATCGGGACGGCCATTGGGGGCCATGTCCTGCGGGAGATCATTGAATGGCCGAGAAGGTTATCGAGACGCCAGACTACAAGCTGTACCCCTCGCCGCGCAACCAGCACCGGGAGTTGTTCGAACACCAAGTCTTTGTTCCGTATCCCTATGCGCTGATTGACCTGCCATCGTATTCGCTGGCCGGACGGAGCAGCCTGTTTGCGGCCTGCCGGCTTGCAGACAGGAAAATGGGGCAGTTGGTCAGTTTCGAGAACCCGGCCGATACGGTGACTTTCCAGCGCCTGTTTGTGCCCGACTGACGACAGGACGGGACGCGACCCGAGAACGGCGCCACACGGCCCCTTTCTGCGGTGCGGGCGGCGGTCAGCGGATGCAGACCGAACGAACCTGCTTGATGTCGGTCATGCCCATCATGATCTTTTCCATGCCGTCCATTTTCAGGGTGCGCATGCCGCTGGCCACGGCAACGGTAAAAATCTCGGCGACGCGGGCACGCTCCTGGATCAGTTTCTTGATTGCGTCGTCAGCCACCAGCAGTTCATGAAGCCCTAGCCGGCCCTTGTAGCCGGTCTTGTTGCATTTGTCGCAGCCCACGGCCCGATAGAACTTCAGTTTGCCGTCCTCGCCGTAGGTTTTGACCCAGCCTTCATAGAGCTTTCGTGCTTCGCCGGCGGGATCGGCTTTCCACGCCGGTGACATTCGCAAGTCCTCGGCATACTCGGTGATGAAAAGGCGGATCTCCTCCTGGTCCGGCGTGTACGCCTGTTTGCAGTCGCAAAGGCGCTTTGCCAGACGCTGCGCGAGGATGCCCAGCAGCGCATCGGCGAAGTTGAACGGGTCCATCCCCATGTCCAGCAGTCGGATGATGGACTCAGGCGCACTGTTGGTGTGCAGTGTGGAGAACACGAGGTGCCCGGTCAGGGAGGCTTCGACCCCCATGCTGACTGTTTCCTTGTCACGCGATTCGCCCACCATGATGATGTCGGGATCGGCGCGCAGGAAAGCCCGCATGACAAGGGCAAAGTCGATCCCGGCCTTTTTGTTGATCTGGACCTGTCGCAGGCCCTTCTGTGTGATTTCCACCGGGTCCTCGGCGGTCCAGATCTTGGTGTCCGGGGTGTTGAGGAACTTCAGGATCGAGTGCAAGGTCGTCGTCTTGCCCGAGCCGGTCGGCCCGCAGACGTAGAACAGGCCGTAGGGCTTGCTGACGGTTTTTTCCACCCGCTCCCGGTTGTGGGGCGTGAGGCCGAGCTTTTCGAGCGGGATCGGTTCACCAGCCGCCAAAATCCGCATCACCACGTCCTCGACACCGCCCGCCGAAGGCAGGGTCGCGACCCGCAACTCGATGTCCAGCGGTCCGTATTTCTTGAACTTGATCTTGCCGTCCTGCGGCTTGCGCCGCTCGGAGATGTCCAGGTCACACATGATCTTCAGCCGTGTGACCAGGGCCTGCCGGAAATGGGCCGGTACCTCGATATAGGGCTGAAGGCTGCCGTCAATGCGAAGCCGGATACCGGTCTTGGCCTTGCCCGGCATGGGTTCGATATGGATGTCCGACGCCTTCATGTTGTAGGCGTCGATGATGATCTTGTTGACGAACTTCACCAGTTCGTTATCGGCTGCGGCAGATTCCAGGGCGGAATCTTCCCCCAGATCGGCGTCGTCCGACGGCGCGCTCAGGTCCGCCAGCATGTCGTCGATCGAGGTGGAATCGGCGCCGCCGGTCGAGCCGAACAACTGGCTCAGCGTTTCTTCAAACTCGGTCTGTGTGGTGACCCGGTAGCTGAACCGGGTCTGTTTCGGAAACACCTGCGGCACGATCCGTGAGCCCCGAACCGCCTCCGGGTCCAGGCACATGATCACCAGTCCTTCGGGCGTTTCCTCCAGCGGGATCCACGCCTGGGCAGCGACAAATTCCCGTTTGAGCGCGCCGTGCAGCATCTCGGAACGGATACGGGTCGGTGAGTACGGCTCGTAGGGCACACCGAAGAAGCGGGCAAAGGACGGGCCCATCTGCGCGGGGCGGATCTGCCATTCCGCCATCAGCACGTGCTCAACCGGTTTGGCCGACTCGCGGGCATGCTGGATGGCTTTTTCCAGATCGGCGTGGCTGAGAACGCCGTCGGTGACCAGTCCGTCGTATTTGGTGGCTTTGCCGCGTTTGGCGTTACGCTCTTTCTCGATGCGTTGCCGGATTGCCGTCGCCAGGGTGTGGCACAACTGCGTGACACCATCGAGCTCCAGCGGTCCGAACGGCGAGTCGCTCTTGTTATTGATGACCTGCATCACACCATGCAGCGTCTCGCCGTCGAGGATGGGCGCCACCAGCATCTGCTTGGTGCGGTAGCCGGATCGACGGTCAACCTCCTGCAGAAAATTCAGTTCCGGGTCAATGCGCTTGAGGGCCGCAGCGTCGTAGACGTCTTCAATGTTGAGAACCCGGTGTGTCTTGGCCACAAAGCCGGCGATCGTCTTGCCACCAATGGGCAGCTTGAGTTCCTTGCTGGACGCCAGGCCGGTCTTGACTTTCGAGACGATGGTCGCGCCGTCTTCGCCGACGGCGTACAGGGTCAGGCGGTCGGCGTTGAGCAGTTTGCAGATGTCCTGGCTGACCTCCAGCATCAGCGCATCCAGATTCTGGGACTCGTGAATGCGGGTCGTGACCAGTTGCAGTTGCCGGTAGAACAGCGCGGCAAAGCTGATGTCCCGTTCGCCGGGGGGGCGGGCCTGAGCGGCAGCCAGTTGTTGCTCGGAGTCCTTCCACGAGGGGGGAAGGGTGGACTGGAAATCATTCACGGCGGGGGGCTCCGGCTCGGTTCGGCATGCGGGTGCAATGGTAACCGGCCCGTCCGATGGTGTCACGGATGCCGTACGCTCATGGCGAGCGCCGGTGCTGCCGCAGGGCACGCGCCGCCTCGGCCACCAGCGCCGGGCCTTTGTAGATCAGTCCGGTATAGAGCTGCACCACATCGGCTCCGGCCTCGATTTTGCTCACTGCGTCGGCGCCGCTGAGAATTCCACCGACCCCGATGATCGGAAAGCCGGGCCCCAGTGCGGCGCGCAACTGGCGGATGACCCGGTTGCTGCCCTCCAGAACCGGGGCGCCTGACAGGCCGCCGGTTTCGTCCGCGTGGGGCAAGCCCTTCACCGCGTCACGGCTGAGTGTGGTGTTGGTTGCAACAACGCCGTCCATGCCGTGGCGCCGCAAGGTCGCGGCAATGACCTGAACCTGCTCATCATCCAGGTCCGGGGCAATCTTGACGAATACCGGCACCCGACGACCATGCTGGCTGTTCAGTTGTTCCCGGCGTTCGGCGATGGCACCCAGCAGGCCGTCGAGCGCCGCATCACTTTGCAGGGCACGCAGGTTTTTCGTGTTGGGGCTGGAGATGTTGACGGTGACATAGTCGGCATGCGGGTACACGCCGTCCAGGCCAATCAGGTAGTCTTCCGTCGCGTTTTCGATCGGAGTGACCGCGTTCTTGCCGATGTTCAGGCCCAGGATGCGGCCGTTGCTGCGAAAGCTGGAACGCGACACATTGGCGACAAAAGCGTCCAGGCCCTCATTGTTGAAACCAAGCCGGTTGATGAGCGCATGGGCCTGTGGCAGCCGGAACATGCGGGGTTTGGGGTTGCCGCTCTGGGCTTTGGGTGTCACCGTGCCCACTTCAACGAAGCCGAAACCCATGGCACCCAGCGCGTCGATGCAGCGGGCATTCTTGTCCAGACCGGCGGCCAGGCCGACGCGGTTGGGAAAGCGCAGGCCGGCCAGGCTGACCGGGTCATCGACCAGACCGTTGCTCCAGGCCCATTGCAAGGGTGTACCGCTGGCGCGTTCGAGTGCGTGCAGCGTCAGCTCGTGCGCGGCTTCGGGATCCAGGCCAAACAGAAAGGGGCGGGCGAGGCCATAGGGGATCAGGGACATCGGATAATTCTCGTCAAACTTCCGTGGATTGTCGCAAATGACCCAAGACGAACTCAAAGCTCTGGTTGGACGGGCCGCCCTTGACTATGTTGTGCCCGGCGAGATTGTCGGCGTGGGAACAGGCTCCACAGTGAACCAGTTCATCGCGGCGCTGGCCACAGTGAAGGACCGCATTCCCGGTGCGGTATCCAGTTCGGAGGCCTCTACGGCGCGGCTGGCCGCATTGGGCATCCCGGTGTTCGACTGCAATGAGGTGGGTGAGCTGGCCGTCTACATCGACGGCGCCGACGAAATCGATGTCCGGGGCTACATGGTCAAAGGTGGCGGCGCGGCGCTGACACGCGAGAAGATCGTGGCAGCGCAGTCACGCCGCTTTGTCTGTATCGCCGATGAGTCCAAGCTGGTGCGCACATTAGGGGCTTTCCCATTGCCTGTTGAGGTCATTCCCATGGCCACGGGTCGGGTGATGCGGCAATTCGGTGCGCTGGGGGCGCAGGCGTCGGTGCGTCTCAAGGACGGGCGGCCGCTGGTCACCGACAACGGTCAGCACATTGTGGACGTCACCGGCCTCAAGATTGACGACCCACTGGGTTTCGAGTCGACCGTCAACCAATGGCCCGGTGTCGTGACGGTGGGTGTTTTCGCGCACCAGAAAGCGTCGGTTTGCCTGCTGGGCACCCCGCAGGGGGTCCGGACACTGGATTTCACGCAATAATGCCTGATACCCAGCGTAAAAAGGTCACTTTACGCTACTAAAAATGTAGTAAATCGCCGCCGGTGGCAGCGTTGCGCCTGCGGCTGTTGCCCGCTCGAAGTTCAGAACCGGATGCCCGCAGGATTGCTGTTGTCGACCGGAGCGCGCTGAGGCGCGGCGCGAGGGCGGGTCGGCACCGCCTGAACCGGCGGGTCGGAGCTGGCCGCGGCGGCCGACGCTGCGGGTGCGGCTGCCGGCACCGCGGGACGTTCGGCCGCGACCAGGGGGGTTGCCGCAGGCCGGCGGTATCCCGGTGGCAACTGCGAGCTGGCCGGATACGCTGCGGCGTCAAGGAACTGTCCCCACTCCACATCCGAAAAGCCCCGGACTTGCTGGCCGCCGATGGTCAGAAGCGGTAGCGCCGCTTCACCGGCCAGGCGCTGCAGCGCCGCAATGTCGTCGGGTGTGCTGACGGTGCGTTCGCTGAAAGGAATGCCCCGTCCGATCAGGTACTGGCGACCGGCATCGCAGGCCGCGCACTGCGGTCCGCTGTAAAGCGTCACCGGGTAGCGGCTGGCAACCTGCGCCAGCTCGAATGGCAACGCGACGCCGCTGGAGCCACCGCCGCTTGCGCGGACCGGCGCAGATGCGGCGGCGAGGGGTGGACGGTCCGTGAAGGTAACGCGTCCGTCCGGACCGACAACCCGGTAAACCGGCTGGGCCGACGCGAAATGGACAGTCAACACGAGGGCTGCGGCCAGCGCGGTCGGCAGAGGGCGGTTGATCATGGCGGTGTTCCTTTTGTGTCGGTTCAGTGCATGCCCTGGTGCCGAAGCAGCGCGTCCAGGTGGGGTTCGCGGCCCCGAAAGGCCTTGAACGATTCCATCGCCGGCCGACTGCCGCCGGCCTCCAGGATTTCCCGCCGGTATTGTCGGCCGGTTTCCAGGCTGGGTGTGCCATCTTCCGCGGAAGTTTCCTCGAATGCGGCGTAAGCGTCGGCAGACAGCACCTCAGCCCATTTGTAGCTGTAGTAACCGGCCGCATAGCCGCCGGCGAAGATGTGGCTGAATGTATGGGCAGTCCGGCTGAACGCCGGCGGCTGCACCACCGCGACCTCGGCACGCACGCGGTCCAGCAAGGGCTGAAAGTCCTTCGGCGGTTGCTGTTCGGTGTGCAAGAGCATGTCAAACAAGGCGAATTCGATCTGGCGCAGGGTTTGCATCCCGCTTTGGAAGTTCTTGGCGGCGACCATCTTGTCAAACAGCGCCCGTGGCAGCGGCTCGCCGGTATCGACATGGGCCGTCATGTGCCGCAGCACGTTCCACTCCCAGCAGAAGTTCTCCATGAACTGGCTGGGCAGTTCTACCGCGTCCCATTCCACGCCACTGATGCCGGAGACGTCGCGTTCGTTGACCCGGGTCAGCAGGTGGTGCAGCCCGTGCCCGAACTCATGGAACAGGGTGATGACGTCGTCGTGCGTCAGCAGGGCGGGGGCGCCGTCGACGCCCGCCGCAAAGTTGCACACGAGGTGCGCTACCGGGGTTTGCAGCGACCCGGTGTCGGGGCGCAGCCAGCGCCCGCGCACGTCGTCCATCCAGGCGCCGCCGCGTTTGCCCGCGCGGGCGGGCTGGTCCAGGTAAAACTGGCCAACCAGTTGGGGCGGGTGGTCCGGGCCGTCCGGATGAGCGCGTTCGATACGGTAGAACTCCACAGCGGGATTCCAGACGGCCGCGACGTCGCGCCGGATGGCCACTTCAAACAGCGTTTCGATGATCCGAAACAGTCCTGCAACGACCTTGGGCGCGGTGAAGTACTGCTTGACTTCCTGCTCGCTGAAGGCATAGCGGGACTCTTTGAGCTTTTCGCTGATGTAGGGCCAGTCCCAGGCCTGCGGGTCGGCGATGCCCAGTTCCTTCGCGGCGAACGCACGCAGATCATCGATGTCGCGCTGCGCGTAGGGACGGGCTTTTTTGGCCAGTTCGCGCAGGAAAGCGATGACCTGTTGGGGTGACTCGGCCATTTTTGGCACCACCGACACCTCACCGAAATTGCGGTAGCCCAGCAACTGGGCCTCTTCATGGCGCAATGCCAGGATCTCGCGGATGAGCGCCGAGTTGTCGAAGCGCATGCCGTCGCCCTGGGCCTGATCCGAGGCCCGCGTCACGTAGGCGCGGTACAGCCGCTCTCGGAGCGCACCGTCGTGGGCGAATTGCATGACCGGCAGGTAACAGGGCATTTTCAGGGTCAGCTTGAAGGCGTCCCGGCCCTCGGCCTGGGCCGCCGCACGCGCCGCCTGCCGGACGTCCTCCGGTACACCGGCCATTTCGGCCTCGGTCGCAAAGTGGCTGTACGCGTCGGTGGCGTCGAGGGTGTTCTCGCTGAACTTCTGCCCCAGCTCGGCCAGCCGCTCCTGGATCGCCGCAAACCGATCCCGGGCCTCGCCCACCAGTTCGGCGCCACCGAGGACGAAGTTGCGCAAGGCATTGCGATGAGCCTGGCGTTGTTCGGTGTTCAGCTCGGACGGATCAATGGCCTTGTACCGGGCGTAGAGGCGCTCGTCGGCACCCAGACGGGTCCAGAAATCGGTGACCCGCGGCAAGGCAGCGTTGTAGGCGGCTCGCAGTTCCGGCGTATCGGCCACGCTGTTGAGATGGTTCACCGCGCCCCAGGCACGACCCAGCCGGTCGGTCGCGACATCAAGTACCCGCGCGATGTCGACCCAGCGGGCCGGGAAGGTCGGTGCCGTTACTTGCGCCAGTGCGGCGTCGGCGTCGGCCAGCAGCTGATCCAGTGCCGGGGCGACATGTTCGGGGCGGATCGCATCAAAGCGGGGCAAGTCGGAAAAATCGAGGAGTGGATTGCTCATGGGACTGAAATGCGGTCGTGTACGGCAGGATCAAGTGGCGGTGGGCCGGGCGCCTTCGGCGGCGGTGCATGCCCGTTCGGCCGCCTCGATGGTGTTGACCAGCAGCATGGCACGGGTCATGGGGCCGACGCCGCCAGGCACCGGCGTGATCCAGCTGGCCACGGCGGCAACGCCAGCGTAATCCACGTCGCCGCAAAGTTTGCCCTCGTCATTGCGGTTCATGCCGACATCAATGACGACCGCACCCGGCTTGACCATGTCGGCCGTCAGCACGTTGCGTTTGCCCACCGCGGCGACCACCACATCAGCCTGCCGGGTCAGCGCCTTGAGGTCGGCCGTCGCGCTGTGGCAGATGGTGACGGTCGCATTGCGCTGCAGCAGCATCAGGGCCATGGGTTTGCCGACGATGTTGCTGCGGCCGATGACAACCGCGTGTTTGCCGCGCAGGTCATAGCCGATGCTGTCAAGCATTTTCAGGCAGCCGTGGGGTGTGCAAGGCCAGAAGCCGGGCAGGCCGGTCACCAGCGCACCGGCGCTGGCCACATGAAAGCCGTCCACATCTTTCGCGGGGGCGATTGCTTCGATCACCTTGCCGGCGTCCATATGCCGGGGCAGCGGCAATTGAACGAGGATGCCGTGGACCGACGGGTCGCGGTTGAGGGCGTCGATCCGGTCGAGCAGCGCGGACTCGGTCATATCGGCCGGGTATCGCTCCAGTGTCGCGCCCAGGCCGGTTTCGGTGCTGTCGTTCACCTTGTGACGGGTGTAGACCTGGCTGGCCGGATCCTCGCCGACGAGAATGATGTTCAGCTGCGGGGAAACACCGCGCGCTTTGAGGGCGGCCGTGCGCCCGGACACCTCGGCACGGATCGCGCGGGCGAGGGCATTGCCGTCAATGGTTTGTGCGGTCATGGGGACTATCCAAGCAAAAACGCCCGTTGGCCATTGTCCCTCGGGCGTTGGTTTCGTCAGGGGGAAACACTCAGTTTTTCGGAGCGTTCTGGCCGAGCGCGATCTTGAGCAGGTCGGCCACGGTATTGGCGTTGAGCTTTTCCATGATGTTGGCGCGATGCGCTTCCACCGTCTTGATGCTGATGCCCAGATCGTCGGCGATCTGCTTGTTCAGGCGTCCGGCGACGATGCGCTCCAGCACCTGGGCTTCGCGACCGGTAAGTTTGGACAGCAGGGCGTCGCGGCTTGCGGCCTGCTGGTAGTCAGCGAACGCGGCGCGCGCCTGTTCCAGCATGCGTTCAACAAGGCCGAGGAGTTCGTCTTCCTTGAAGGGCTTCTGGATGAAATCCATGGCGCCCTTTTTCATGGTGTTGACTGCCATCGGCACGTCGCCATGGCCGGTAATGAAAACGATAGGCAGGGGCGAGCGGCGTTCGATCAGACGGTCCTGCAAATCCAGGCCGGTCATGCCGCCCATGCGGATGTCGACGATCAGGCAGGCCACCTCCCGCACGTCGTAGCGGGCCATGAAGGTCTCGGCCGAATCAAAGCAGCGAACCCGGTAGTCCTTGCCCTCCAGCAGCCACTGGAGCGAATCGCGAACGGCCTCGTCGTCGTCGACCACGTAGACCGTGCCCCGCTTGGGAATCAAACTCATGCAGTCACCCCGGAATCCTTGAATGCTTGGCTTGGTGCCATGTCGGACACTGGAATCCAGAACGAAAAACAGCAGCCGACCACCTCGTTGCCATTGTAGAGGTTCTCCGCCGCGATCCGGCCCTGGTGCGACTCGACGATGGAGCGGCACAGGTTCAGGCCGATGCCCATGCCCTCGGCCTTGGTCGAAAAGAAGGCCTCATACAGGCGCTCCATGACCTCCGGCGGCAGACCCCGGCCGGAGTCGGTGACCAGGAACTGTACGCAGTCCTGCCCGCTGATGTTGCGGGGAAGCACCCGCAGCTCCACATTGCGTTGCGCCGGCGGGCGGGCAGCGGTGTCGACGGCCTCCGCAGCGTTCTTGAGCAGGTTGACCAGGACTTGTTCGATCAGGATCGGATCAACCATCAGCTGTGGCAACCGCGCGGCGACGTAGTGCGAGAGGCGCACGTTGCGCCGCCGCAATTCGATATCGGCCAGTTCAACGGCTTCGTGCACGATGTCCGGCACCCATGACGGCGTCCGATTGGGTTCGCTGCGTTTCACAAACGAGCGGATGCGCTGGATGATCTGGCCGGCACGCTGGGCCTGGTGCGCGGTTTTCTCCAGTGCACCCAGCAGCTCTTTCTCTTCGATCTGCTGGCGGCGGATTCGGGAGATCATGCCATTGCAGTAATTGTTGATGGCTGTCAGCGGCTGGTTCAGTTCGTGGGCCACGCTGGAAGCCATCTCCCCCATGGTAATCAGCCGGCTGGCCGTCTGCGCCCGTTCGGCCTGGGCAGCCGCTTGCTCTTCGGCCGTGCGCCTGGGGGTGATGTCGGTGGCAATCACCATCTGGGCCAGGCGGCCATCGACCCAGTTGAGGTAACGCGATCGCACCTCCAGCCACTTGCCCAGGTCGGAAACAAGAATCTCGGCATTTTCGGTGGTTGCAGTGGTCAACCCGCCCGTGGGCAGTCCGGCAAACGAGTCGACCGCATCGCCGCCCTCGCCACTTGCGGGAGAGGTCGGAACCCCCGCCTGCTCGACCAGCCGCAGATGGCCGCTGGCCTCGGCGCCGAACCACTGCCGGTAGAGCTTGTTGGCAAAAACCAGTTCGGCGCTGCCCAGCGGCGCGACCGAGACCGACGCATCCAGCGCTTCCAGCACCGTGGTGAATCGCTCGTACGAGGCCGACAGCTGTTCACGGATGCGGTTCGGTTCGGTAATGTCCGTCATGGATGTCATCCATCCGTTCTGGTTCCCTTGGGCATCAATCAGGGGAGAAACGTACATTCGCGCATCAAACAGAGACCCGTCGCGTCGCTTGACCCGCACCTGGAAACCGCCCGGTGTGGTGCGGCCGCTGATCTCGTCGTCCAGGCGCTGTGCCAGCGCTTCGCGGTCAGCGTCCGGCCAATAGGGGAATGGCGCGGTGCAGCCGACCAGCTCGGCTTCGGACCAGCCGGTCATCGAACAGAACGCGGGATTGACATAGGTGATCCGGGCCTCCATGTCGAGGGCGCGCATGCCAGTGAGCATGGAGTTTTCCATGGCACGGCGAAAGTTGGTCTCGGTCACCAGGGCCTGTTGTGCGCGCATCCGCCGACGGGTATGCCGCCAGTTGCCGATCAGCATCCATGCGGTCATCACGCTCAGGGCCACGACCAGCCAGAACAGTCCGCTGCCGATGACACCCAGGGAAGTTCGCCAGGCCTGGGCGCGCAGGACCAGCCCGTTGCCGACCGGCGATACCGGGACTTCGTAGGAGTTGACGCCATCCCGCCATGGCATCAGATCGGCTTCGGCGCTGCGGGACGGAATCTGCTGACCGGCAAGCAAACCCTCGTGGCCGTCAAGAAGGGCCACGGCATATCGGGCCGAAACCTCGGGCGGTACGCCGTACCTCAGCAGTCCGTCGATCGAGTATTCGCCCAGGACCACACCGGCAAAACGCCCCTGGTCAGTGAGGGGCGTGTGCAACTGCAGGGATGTCACGGTGCCGGTACCGCGAGGAGGCTGCGAAAAAACGGGCTGGGCCAGGTCGCGCGCCAGGCTGAAGCTGCGCTCGGTTTCACCCAGGGGCAGCAGTTCGCCGGCGATCCACTGCTGCTGTGCCATGACCGATGGTGCGGCCTGGCTGGCAATGATCTTGCGGCGGTCATCGATCCAGGTAATGGCCTGTATCTCGGGGTACTGGGCAATCTGCGATTCCGCCCGCGCCATGAACTCTTCCGGGTCCAGCTCGCGCGACGAGATATCGCGTGCCAGACGCATCAGTTGCTCCTGACGCTCCAGCAGGCGCAGTCGCAGGCGCTGCTGGGCATATTCAACATCCCGCTTGACCGCCTCCTGCTCGCGTTCGACCTCTTCCAGCCGCAGGTACCAGAAGGCTGACGCGATCGCTGCCAGGAACAGGCAGACCGCCGCCAGCGGCGCCAGCATGGCGAAGCGATCCTGGCGGGTGGGCGCAAGGCGGCTCCACCAGCGCCGCACCCAGTGCCATGGGCGCAGTGTTGCGGCGTCTTCGCCGTCCCGGGGGTCTCGCTGTGCTGCCATGGGGCAAGTGTAGGGGAGCGCGAACCGTCTGGAAGTTTGTGAAAATATTTCATGATACGGAAACGGTATCCAGCATTTGAAATTTCAGATATTCTGTGAGAAACTTCGTCTGTCGTACTACAGTCCGTGAAAAACCACCGAGGAGACCTCATGTCAAGCCAGTCCGAAATCCCACCGGGCCGCGTTGCGGCCGATCCCGACCATCAGGAAACCCGCGAATGGATGGATGCGTTGTCCGCAGTCATCCAGTCCGAAGGTCCCGACCGCGCCCACTTTCTGCTGGAGCAACTGCTTGAACACGCGCGGCAAAACAGCATCGACCGGCCGTTTTCCGCCAACACCGGCTATGTCAACACCATCGAACCGGACCAGGAAGAGCGGTGCCCCGGCAACATCGAGATCGAAGAGCGCCTGCGTTCCTACATGCGCTGGAACGCGATGGCCATGGTGGTCAAGGCCAACCGCCACAACCCTGAGGACGGCGGCGACCTGGGCGGGCACATCGGCTCGTTTGCATCGCTGGCGCACATGTTCGGCGCCGGCTTCAATCATTTCTGGCATGCCGAAAGTGAAGGCCATGGCGGTGATTGCGTTTTCATCCAGGGCCACGTGGCGCCCGGTGTGTATGCCCGCGCCTTTCTGGAAGGGCGCCTGAGCGAAGAGCAATTGCTCAACTTCCGTCAGGAAGTCAATGGCAAAGGGCTGTCGAGCTACCCGCACCCCAAGCTGATGCCCGAGTTCTGGCAGTTCCCCACGGTGTCCATGGGACTGGGTCCGCTGATGGCGATCTATCAGGCGCGTTTCCTCAAGTACCTGCATGCGCGTGGCATTGCCAACACGGAAAACCGCAAGGTCTGGGTGTTCTGCGGCGACGGCGAGATGGACGAGGTGGAAAGCCTGGGCGCCATCGGCCTGGCCGCGCGCGAGAACCTCGATAACCTGATTTTTGTCATCAACTGCAACCTGCAGCGACTGGACGGGCCGGTGCGTGGCAACGGGAAAATCGTGCAGGAGCTCGAAGGCGAGTTCCGCGGCGCGGGCTGGAACGTCATCAAGCTGCTCTGGGGCAGCAACTGGGACCCGCTGCTGGCGCGTGACAAGGACGGGGCCCTGCGCAAAGTGATGATGGATACGCTCGACGGCGATTACCAGTCCTTCAAAGCCAATGACGGCGCCTATGTGCGCAAGAACTTCTTCGGCCGTGACCCGCGCACGCTGGAAATGGTGGCCAAGATGAGTGACGACGACATCTGGGCCTTGCGTCGCGGCGGTCACGACCCGCAGAAGGTCTACGCTGCATATCACGCCGCCGTCAGCCACAAAGGGCAGCCCACCGTGCTGCTGGTGAAGACCATCAAAGGGTTCGGCATGGGCAAGGCCGGGCAGGGAAAAATGGCGGTCCATCAGACCAAAAAGCTCACGGACGAGGACATCCGCGAGTTCCGCGACCGCTTCAACATTCCCATTCCCGACAGCGAGTTGCCGAAGATTCCGTTCTACAAGCCGGCCGACGACACGCCGGAGATGAAATACCTGCACGAGCGGCGCAAGGCGCTCGGCGGCTACCTTCCGCACCGGCGCACCCGCGCCGACGCAAGCTTCACGGTGCCCGCGATCGAGATTTTCAAGGCCGTCCTGGAGCCCACGCCCGAGGGGCGGGAGATTTCCACCACCCAGGCTTACGTGCGCTTCCTCACCCAGTTGCTGCGTGATCAGGCCTTGGGCCCGCGCGTAGTGCCCATCCTGGTCGATGAAGCCCGCACTTTCGGCATGGAAGGCCTGTTCCGCCAGATCGGCATCTACAACCCCGCAGGCCAGCAGTACACCCCGGTCGACAAGGACCAGGTCATGTATTACCGCGAAGACAAGGCGGGCCAGATCCTGCAGGAAGGCATCAACGAAGCCGGTGGCATGGCCAGCTGGATGG
>ERZ761602.2541-NODE-2541-length-28167-cov-6.213183_pt1 | contig 28167 bp, 21 predicted proteins | sample MGYA00512165_ERZ761602 | MGnify/ENA primary metagenome ERZ761602 (study PRJEB28899, sample SAMN02445085) | bioreactor sludge metagenome | biome: EBPR sludge; isolation source: Thorneside wastewater treatment plant | place: Australia: Brisbane, Thorneside...
GCGCCCGGCCATTATCTGGCTGGACCAGCGCCGCACCGAGGGCCTGCCGCCGGTGGGCGGGTGGTGGGGTCTGGCCTTCCGGCTGGCGGGTATGTCCGAGACCGTGGGCTACCTGCAGGCTGAGGCCGAGGCCAACTGGATCCGGACGCGGCAGCCGGAGCTCTGGCGCCGGACGCACAAACTCTTGCTGCTGTCGGGCTATCTCACCTTCAAGCTGACCGGCCGCTACGTCGACTCGACGGCGTGCCAGGTGGGCTACCTGCCGTTCGACTATCGGCAACTGCGCTGGGCCAGCCGCTGGGACTGGAAGTGGCAGGCCGTGCCGATGGACCCGGCCGTGCTGCCGGAATTGGTGCCGCCGGCCGGCCAGTTGGGCACGATCACACCGGCGGCGGCGGAGGCTACCGGGCTGCCGGTTGGCCTGCCGCTGATCGCGGCCGCCGCTGATAAGGCCTGCGAAGTTCTAGGGTCGGGCTGCCTGGAGCCAGCCAGCGCCTGTCTGAGCTTCGGCACGACGGCCACGCTCAACACCACGCATCAGCGTTACCTGGAGGTCATCCCGCTCATCCCGCCGTATCCGGCCGCCGTCCCCGGCGCTTACAGCGTCGAGACGAGCGTGTATCGCGGCTTCTGGATGGTGAGCTGGTTCAAGAACGAGTTCGCGCACCATGAGCAGCGCCTGGCCGACGAACGCGGCGTGGCGCCGGAGACGCTCTTCGACGACCTGGTGCGGGCGGTGCCGCCCGGCGCGCAAGGCCTGGTCTTGCAGCCCTACTGGTCGCCGGGCCTCAAAGTTCCGGGGCCGGAAGCGCGCGGCGCCATCATCGGCTTCGGCGACGTGCACACCCGCGCGCACGTCTATCGCGCCATCCTGGAGGGCCTGGTGTACGCGCTGCGCGAAGGCGCCGAACGGACGGTGCGGGCCAGCGGTGTGCCCATCACGAGTCTGCGTGTGGCCGGAGGCGGCAGCCAGAGCGATGCGGCCATGCAGATCACGGCCGATATCTTCGGATTGCCGGCGGCGCGCCCGCATGTCTCGGAGGCCTCCGGCCTGGGCGCCGCCATCGACGCGGCGGTGGGCGCGGGCCTGCACCCGACTTTCGCGGATGCGCTCAAGGCCATGACGCGTGTCGGCACCACCTTTGAGCCCGACCCGCGCACGCAGGCGCGCTACGCTGAGTTGTTCCAGCAGATCTATCGGAAGATGTACGGGCGCCTGCGGCCGCTGTATGAAGCCCTGCGGCGCATCGCGCCCTGACGGCGCGCCCTGACGGCGCGCTCAGCCCAGCCCGTGCCGCTGCTTGACGGCGGCCACCACGCTCTCCACCTGGCGCCGGACCTTCTCGCGCTGCGCCGGCGACAGCACCACCACTTCGCGGTCGCGCAGCCACTCGCCGCCGTAGGCGGAGCGATACCGCTCCGGCAGGGCCTCCGGCAGGGTTTGTCCGGACATCGTCCCCCAGGCCAGCGCCCACGCCCGCGGCACGACGCCCAGATCGTAACCCCCGCCGCCGAAAGCCAGCCAGCGCGGCGCCAGGTCGTCTAAGGCCTGGAAGAGCGCGGCCTGGCCGGCCGTGGTCAGGGCCAGTTGAGCCAGCGGATCACGGTAGTGCGTGTCCACGCCCAACTGGGTGACGACCACGTCCGGGGCGAAGCGGTGCAGCAAGGGCGGGACCACCTCGCGAAAAGCCCAGAGGTAAGCGTCGTCGTCGGTGAAGACCGGCAGCGGCAGGTTGACGCTGTAACCGAGGCCGGCGCCGGTGCCGATTTCATCCACCGAGCCGGTGCCCGGGAAGAGCGTACGGCCGTCCTGGTGCAGGGAGATCGTCAGCACGCGGTCGGTGTCGTAGAACGCGGTCTGCACACCGTCGCCGTGATGGACGTCGATGTCGATGTAGGCCACGCGCCGCCCGCGCCGCAGCAGCCAGTGGATGGCCACGGCGATATCGTTGAAGACGCAGAAGCCGGAAGCGTGGTCTTTGGCGCCGTGATGCAGGCCGCCGCTGAAGTTGAAGGCGACGTCGCACTCGCCCGCGTGCACGAGCTCGGCCGCCAGCAGCCCGCCGCCCACCTTGCGCGCCTCGGACTCGTACATGCCGGCGAAGACCGGGTTGTCGCCGGAGCCGAAGCCGAAGTGGGCCGGCGCTACCGGCGGCTGGCCGTGGCCGTCGAAGCGGCTCAGCGTCTTGACGGCGTCGAGGTAGCGGTGGGTGTGAAAGTAGCCGAGTTCATCCTCGCGGGCCAGGCGCGGCGCCGCCACGCGCACGTTGGGGGCCGTCAGCGCGCCGTACTCGTCCAGCAGCTCGATAGTGCGCCGCAGGCGTTCGGGCTTGAGGGGATGATCGGGGCCGTGGCCGTGTTCCCAGACGGCCGGCGCGGTGATGAGAACGGCGCGGCGCATGGGGTCACAAGGCCTGGCGCAGCACGGCCGCCAGCTCGTCGTCCAGCAGCGTGACCGGGTTGCCCCGCATGCTGTTGGCCTTCTGCGCCTGCGCCACCACCGCCGGGATGTCGGCCTCCGTGACCCCATAGCGGCTCAGCGGCGGCACCTCCAAGGTCTCGCCCGTCTCGCGCACCCAGGCCACGCCGTCGGCGGCCGAGGCATTGGGGTTGCCGGTGAGCAGCTGGGCGACCTCATCGAAGCGCCCCAAGGAAGGCCGGCTGGAGCTGCGCGGGGTGCGCAGGGCCGCGATGTTGGCGTCCATCACCAGCGGCAGCAGGCGCGCACAGATGGCGCCGTGCGGGGCCGGGAACATGCCGCCCAGCGGCGCCGCGAAGCCGTGCACGGCGCCCAGGCGCGCGTTGGCCAGCGCCATCCCGCCGAACAGGCTGGCCAGGGCCAGGTCGCTGCGGCCCGCCAGGTCGCCGGGCCGTTCGTGGACGCGCCGCAGCGAGCGGGCCATCAGGCGCAGACCCTCGCGGCAGAGCGCGTCGGTGAGGGGGTTGGCGGCGTTGCCGACGAACGGTTCGATCAGTTGGGTCAGCGCGTCCAGGCCGGCGGTGGCGGTCACAAACGGCGGCGCCGTCAGGGTGAGCTCCGGGTCCACGATGGCGGCGCGCGGCAGCATGCGCGGGCTGCGCAGGCTGACCTTGACGCGCTGCTCGGGCACGGCCAGCACGGCGTTGCGCGTCGCCTCGGAGCCGGTGCCGGCCGTCGTGGGCACGGCCAGGTAGGGCGCGGGCGCCTGCTCCAGCGTCCGGCCGCGTCCGACCACTTCCAGGTAATCCAGGGCCTCACCGGGGTTGGTCAGCAGGGCGGCGATGGCCTTGCCGGCATCCAGGGCGCTGCCGCCGCCCAGGCCGATAACGACGTCGCAATCAAGGGCGCGGGCGCTCTGGAGACCGGCCTGGATGGCGGCCAGGGTCGGCTCACCGGTGATGTGAAAGGCCTCGGCGGTCAGGCCGTGTTGGTTTAGCGCGGCGATTAGGCGCGCGGCGTTCTGCGAGCTCCGCCCGACGACGACCAAAGCCCGGCGGCCAAGCTCGGCCGCCAACGGCGCGACCTCGCGCAGGGTGCCGGGCCCGAACAGGACGCGTTGGGCGGTGGCGAATTCAAAGCGCATCGGCGTTATCCCCAGCCGGCGGCGTCAGGCCAGACGCTGCCGGCGCGTACACTGCCGCGCGCCCGGCCTGGTTGTGGGCCGTCGCGTTGTGGCAGGCCGGCTCGGCGGTGGTGGTAGCCCACCCCCAGTCGGCAAAGCGTCGGATCGTCGGTCTGCTAACGGACATCAGTTCCAGGGGGTCGGTTGTCCGCCGACGCGGTGCAAACCGAGATGGCGCGCGGCCGCGCAAGCGGCGGCGTACTCGCGCGGCTGGAGCGGGCGGTTGAGCTCCGGGAAAAGCTCAGCCGACACCCGATAAGCGGGGTGATATTGCGCCATGAGGTTCAGGTAGGTGTCGACGGAGACCTCACCGGCCACGAAGCGCAGGATGGCGCGCGTGTCGGCCGCCAGACCCGGCATGACCAGGTGCCGCAGCAACACGCCGCGCTTGGCCAGGCCGTGCTCGTCCAGGCGCAGCGGACCCACCTGGCGCTGCATCTCCTGGATGGCGCGCCGCGCGGCGCTGGGATAATCCCGCGCGAGCAGGTACTTGAAAGCCAGCCGTGGGTCCCAGAATTTGAAGTCCGGCAGGTAGATATCGACGATGCCGTCCAGCCGGCGCAGGGTGTCCGGGCCGTCGTAAGCGGACGTATTGTAGACGATCGGGAGGCGCAAGCCGCCCGCCACGGCGATCACCAGGGCCTCCAGGAACTGCGGCACCACGTGTTCCGGCGTCACCAGGTTCAGGTTGTGACATCCAGCCGCTTGCAGGGCCAACATGATCTCGGCCAGCCGTGCCGCGTCGGCCTCCTCGCCGGTCACGCGCTGGCTGAGGGCATGGTTCTGGCAGAACGCGCAGCGCAGATTGCAGGAGGCGAAGAAGAGCGTGCCGCTGCCGGCCCAGCCGGTCAGGCAGGCCTCCTCGCCGAAGTGCGGGCCGTAGCTGGCGACGCGCGCAAAACGCCCGATCCGGCAGGTGCCGGTGCGGCCGCTGGTCCGGTCGATCCCGCAGGCGCGCGGGCAGTTGCGGCAATTGGTCAGGCCGCGCACCGCCGCCTTGGCGCGTTCAGACAACTCGCCCGAATGGTAGAGCGCCAGGTAGGCGGGAACGAACTCGGCCGCGGACAGGCGGAAGGCATCGTCAGGCGGGGCGGACAGAGGGTTGGCGAGCATGGTATATGCTCCCTGGCCCGCGGGCGAGTGGGGCGCGAGCCTGTGTCCGATTATAGGCCGGATTGGCCGAAGAGGGCGGCGGCGTTTGCGTCAGTCGCTGAAGCGCTGCAGCACCTGAAAAATGGCGTCCGCGCCGAAGGCGGCTGCCGCAACCGGGAGGCGTTCGTCCGCGCCGTGGATGGTCCCGACGAAGCTGAAATCCGGCGGCAGCTGCATCGGCAGGAAGCCATACGTCTGGATGCCCAGGCGCGCGAAGAAGCGCCCATCGGTGACGCCGCTCAAAAGCAGCGGCACTGGCACGCCAGCCGGGTCGAGGCCGCGCAAGACGCCGGCCAGCGTCGGGAAGAGGCCCAGGTTCGGCGACAGCGGACCGGCGTCGTGGCGCAGCACCTCCAGGGCCACCGCCTCGCCCAGCACGTCCCGCAATTCCACCAACAGATCGGCCGGCTGGAAGCCCGGCAACAGGCGCCCATCCAGTTCCACAGTCACCTCGGACGGGATGACGTTGACTTTGTCGCTGCCGCGCAGGATGGTGGGGCTGACGGTGTTGTGCAGCAGCGGGTCAAAGACGCGTCCGCGCGCGCCCAGCAGGTCCAGCACGCGGTCGGTCAGGGCCGGGTTGAGCAGCTGCCGCAGGAGGGCGCCGGTGACGCCGGGCACGGCCTCGGCCAGTCCTTCGATCATCAGGCGCGCGGCCGGCGTCACGTGCACGGGCAGGCGGCGCCGGTCCAGGCGCCAGAGCAGCTGACTGAGGTGGGCCATCGCGCCGCCGCGCACCGGCAGGGAGCCGTGCCCGCCCGGCCCGCGCACGGTGGCTTTGAGCCAGCACATTTGCTTTTCAGCGACCATGATGGGGTAGAAGCGGCGCCCGCCGAGGTGCAGCGTGAAGCCGCCGAACTCGCCGAGCGCGTAGCGGACCCCGCTGAACAGGTCGGCGTGCTGTTCGGTCAGGAAGCGGGCCCCAAAGTCGCCGCCCGCTTCTTCATCGCTGACGATGGCCAGGATGACGTCGCCGGGCAGGGCCGTGTTCTCGGCCCGGGCGCGCAGAAAGGCCGCCACCAACATGGCGACGCCGCCCTTCATGTCCAGGGCGCCGCGGCCCCACACGAAGCCGTCGGCGATCTCGGCCGCAAAGGGCGGGTGCTGCCAGGTCTGATTGGCGGTGGTGACGACGTCCACGTGCCCGTACAACAGCAGCGGCGCCGCGCGGCCCTGGCCCGGCAGGCGCGCCACCAGATTGGGGCGCTCGGGCGTGCGGGCGTAGATCGTGGGCGCGAGGCCGGCCGACCGCAGCAGCCCGCCGAGATGGGCGACGCAGGCGGCCTCGTTGCCCGGCGGATTGGTGGTGTCGAAGCGCAACAGGCTTTGCAGCAGTTCCAGCGGTGATGGCGGAACAGGGGCGGCCGGCATCGGACATGACCTCCTGTAACGGCGCGGATGGTCGACGCAACTCGCCGGCCCCCCTCAAGCGGTGAGCACTGGCCGGCCGGCCGATATGGAATTCGGAGAAGACGGGTTGGCAGCGCTCTGACCAGGTCATCCGGAGCGGAACCCCGAGTTTCAGTGTACACCACAAACAGCCGGGCGCGGCACCCGGTAGATCATCAGCCGCCGAGACGCCAGACTTTCTCGGCGCGCAGATCCGGTTCGCCCTGGTCGGCGTCGAAACCGACCACGCCTTCCACCACGAACGGGCCGGCCGAGTCGGCCAGGGCCGCGCGGCAGCGCCGATACACCTCTCCGCTGATGATGACCTCCAGCATGCCGTCTAGGTCTTCCAGCGACATGAAGTAGGTGTAGTCACCGGCCGCGCCGCTGACCCGGCTGCGGCGCCAGATCTGGCGCATCCCGGCCACGCGTACCCGCTGGCCGGCGCGGCTGGCGGCCTCCACAGTGTTGAGCGCTCCGGCCGCCGCAATCCGGTCCGCCACCAACTCCAGCGGGTGAGCGATCACGCTGGCCTCCAGCAGCTCTTCCTGGGCCGCCACCTTTTGCGCCAGCGACCAGTCCTCGCCGTCATCGGCCTGGCCCTCGAACAACGCCATCTGGCCGCGCTCCCAGCGCCCGCCCTTGAGCTCGCGCAGCAGGCCGGGGATGGCGCCCAGGCCGTCCAACGCGCCGACTTTGACGAGGGCCTCGGCCTCTCCGGGCCGCGGGTCCACGCGGGCCAGGAAGTCTTGCAGCGAGTGGAAGGGGCGCTCGCGCTGGATGGCCGCGATGGCGCGCCCGCTCAACTCGCGCACCTGGTCCAGGCCCATGTACAGGGTCGGCTGGCCGGGCTGATAGACCACGCTGAACTCGCGGCCGGCATAGTTGACGTGCGGCGGCCGCAGCGGCAGGCCCAGGCGCCGGGCCTCGGTCAGGTAGACGCGCTGGCGGTAGTAGCCGCCCCAATTGGCGAGCACGCCGGCCATGAACTCGGCCGGGAAATGGGCCTTGCACCAGGCCGCGCGCCAGGCCACCTGAGCATAGGCGGCGGCATGGGCCTTGGGGAAGCCATACCCGGCAAAGGCCGCCATCATCTCCCACACGCGTTCGGCGACGGCCGGCGGCATGCCGCGCCGCTCCGCGGCGCCGGTCACGAAGCGCTCCTTCAAGGTCTGCATTTGCTTGCCGGGGTCGAAGTGGCTCATCGCCCGGCGCAGCAGGTCCGCGTCCGCCAGCGACAACCCGGCCAACTCGTGGGCGATGCGCAGGACCTGCTCCTGGTACAGGATCACACCGTGCGTGTCTTGTAGCAGCGGCGCCAGCGCCGGGTGGAGGTGCCGCACGGGTTCGCGCCCGAGATGACGCCGCACGAAGGCGTCTTTGAGGCCGCCGGTGAGCGGGCCGGGCCGGTAGAGCGCCAGCGCCACCATCAGGTCGTCCACGCTCTGCGCCTGGATCTCCTTGAGCGTGGTCCGCATGCCCGGGCTCTCAATCTGGAAACAGCCGATGGTGCGCGCCGAGCGCAGCAGTTCGCGCGTGGCGGGGTCGTCCTCGGGGATGGCGTCCAGCACGCTGAGCGGGTTGGCGGGCGGCGGGTCCTGACGGCCGGCCACGGCCTCGGCCACATCGGCGATGACGGTCAGGCCGCGGATGCCGAGCAGGTCGATCTTGATCAAGCCGAGGGCGGCGAGGGCATCCAGATCGAGCTGGGTGGCCGGCAAACCCTTGGCGGCCTGGAAGGTCGGCACCAGGTCGGTGACCGGTCCGGGCGTGATGACGACGCCGCCCGGATGCAGCGACAGGTGATGCGGATGATCGAGCAGGGCGGCGGCGTGTTCGAAGAGCGTGCGCCGTTCCGGGAAGCGGTTGAGCAGGCCCGCGAAAGGCGCCTCGTCCGGGGGCTGCAACTGGGGCGGTCCCCAGCGTTCGGGCAGCCAGTCGACGAGCTGGGCGATTTCGGCCGGCGGCAGCCCAAAGGCTTTGGCGGTCTCACGCAGCGCCGAGCGCCGCCGGAAGCGGTTCACGGTGCAGACCAGCGCAGCCCGATCGTAGCCGTAGCGGTCGAAGACGTGCTGGATGACGCGGTCGCGCCGGCGCGAGCACAGGTCGGTGTCGATGTCCGGCGGCGTGGACCGCGCCGGATTGAGGAAGCGCTCAAAGTACAAGTTGAGGCGCAGCGGGTCCGGGGACGTGATGCCCAGGCAGTGCGCCACCAGGGAAGAAGCCGCCGAACCACGCGACGAGATGGGCACGGCGGCGGCCCGGGCATACTCCAGGATCTCGGCCATGATCAGGAACAGCGGCGCGTAACCGCGTTCGCCGATCACGCTCAGTTCGTGTTCCAGGCGGGCGGTGATTTCGGCGGTCAGGCTGCCGTACAACTGCTGCGCGCCGGCCTCGGCCCGGCGCCGCAGCGCGGCCAGGGGGGTGTCGCCGGGCGCCAGGTCCACGGCCGGATAGTGCGGCCGGCCCAGCGGCAGCTCAACCCGGCAGCGTTCGGCGATCACGTGCGTGTTGGCCAGGGCCTCCGGGAAGTCCGCGAAGCGCGCGGCCCACTCGTCCGGGCCGGGAAGGTAAGCCCCGGGCGGGGCCACCGCCTCCGGCGCCAGTTGTGAGCGCGGCGTGTTGAGACGAATGGCCGCGGCCGTGCGCTGGACCTCGGCGTCGGCCGGGGTCAAATAGAAGACCGGCGGCGCGACGACCAGCGGCAGACCGGCCGCCCGGGCCGCGGCCGGGGCCGCGAAGTCGCCGGGGTGCGTCAGGGCCACGTACAGCCGATCCGCGAACGCGTCCCGCAGACCGCCCAGCCAGGCGGAGTCGCCCGGGGCCAGACAGACCAGCCCGGCGGCCTGGGCGGACAGCTGCGTGAGCGTCAGCGGAGCTCCGGCCTCGTCGGCCTGTTGAACGCTGCTCAGGCGGCACAGGCTGGCCCAGCCGTCCAGGTCCAGGGCCAGGAGCGCCAGGCGGGCCAGGCGGGTGCCGTGCGCGACCTCTACCTCCAGGCCGAGCAGCGGCCGCACTCCGGCGGTCCGGCAGGCTGTGTAGAACTCGACCGCACCGGCCAAACCTCGGTCGGTCAGGCCCAGCGCGGGCAGGCCGAGGCGGGCCGCCGCTGCTGCCAGGTCCGCAGGCGCGGGCAAGCCTTCACAGAAAGAGAAGTCTGAGTGGGCGCGGAGGACGATCGTCATAGGCGCGTGGGCTGCCGCGTCATTGTAACAGCAGCGGCGGCCCGCCCTCTGGAAAACACGTCAGGGCGACGCCGCGCGGCGTCGCCCTGACTGGGTGGTGGTCGGCGGACTGCTGGGCCTAGGGCTTGCGGCCGTCGGCGTGGCAGGCAAGGCAGTTCCAGGTGTAGCCGTTGATCTCCTTGTGCTTGTCGTCCATCTTGGTCTGGCTGTGGCACTCGGCGCAAGTCCACGAGCCGTAATTATTACCCGGGTGGCACTTGGCGCACTGGCCGTTGGCGTCGCGGTGGTCGATCGGGAACGTGTGATTGAAGGAGGCGTTGCGCCAGTTGCCAGTATCGCTGTGGCAGTCACGGCAGGCCCCGGGGAAGTGGTTGGCGGGCGGCTGGTGGCACTGGGAGCAGTCCGCGCCGCCGATGCTGCTGTGGTCGAACGTGGCGTTGCGCCAGTTGCCGGTGTCGCCGTGGCAGCTGCGGCAGGCGCCGGCGTAGTGGTTGGCCGGCGGCCGGTGACACTGGGCGCAGTCGGCGTTGCCGATGCCACTGTGATCGAAGCGCGCGTTGCGCCAGTTGCCGGTGTCACTGTGGCAGCTGCGGCAGGCGCCGGCGTAGTGGTTGGCCGGAGACTGGTGGCACTGGGCGCAGTCGGCGTTGCCGATGCCGCTGTGGTCGAAGGTGGCGTTGCGCCAGTTGCCGGTGTCGCCATGGCAGCTGCGGCAGGCGCCGGCGTAGTGGTTGGCCGGCGGCCGGTGGCACTGGGCGCAGTCGGCGTTGCCGATGGTGCTGTGGTTGAAGGTGGCCGGCTTCCAGGCGGACGTGGCGTGACACAGGCTGCATTGGCCGTCGTAGTGGTTGGCCGGCTTCTTGTTCAGGTGGCAGCTCTGGCAATCCGTAAAGCCGGCGTGGTTGAAGGTGGCGGGCTTCCAAACCGACGTGCTGTGGCACTGGCTGCACTGCCCGTCATAGTGGTTGGCCGGCTTCTTGTTCAGGTGGCAGCTCTGGCAATCCGTGAAGCCGGTGTGGTTGAAGGTGGCCGGCTTCCAGGCGTTGGTGGTGTGGCACTGCCCGCATTGGCCGTCGTAGTGGTTGGCCGGCTTCTTGTTCAGGTGGCAGCTCTGGCAGTCGGTGAAGCCGGCGTGGTTGAAGGTGGCCGGCTTCCAGGCGTTGGGGGTGTGGCATTGCCCGCACTGGCCGGGGTAGTGATTGGCCGGTTTCTGCGGCGTGTGACAGCTGACGCAGTCGGTGAAGCCGGTATGGCTGAAGGTGGCCGGCTTCCAGGCGTTGGTGGTGTGGCATTGCCCGCACTGGCCGGGATAGTGGTCGGCCGGTTTCTGCGGCGTATGGCAGCTGACGCAGTCGGTGAAGCCGGTATGGCTGAAGGTGGCTGGTTTCCAGGCCGGGGTGGCATGGCACTGGTCGCACTTCCCCGGGTAGTGGTTCGCCGGCATCACGTCGGCGTGGCAGGCCGCGCACTCTTTGGCCGTGCCCCGGTAGGTAGCTTGAGTGTGGCAGTTCACACAGGCGATGGTGGTGTGCCCGCCGGTGAGGACGAAGGTGTCATGCGCGCCGGGTGTGGCGTGGGGCGGAAACGGCACGCCGTGCGGCGAAATATAGACCGGGGTGCCCGTCGGGACCGCCGCCACAAACAGGTCATTGCCGGCGGCGGCGAGCACGGGCAGACCGTCGGCGGCGGCTCCGGACCCGGCCTCCCCGCCGGCGATGCCGATGATCAGGCGCGCATTGTCGCGGGCCCGCGCGTACAGGTCTGGCTGGGTCTTCGGGAGCACCGTCATGCGCGCCAGCAGGTTCTGCAGGCGGACGGCCAGCGAAGCCAGCCGCAGCTTCAACTGACCGCGGGCCTCAGCCGGCGCCGCCGAGATAGCCTGCACGGCCTGGCGGATGGCGGCCTCGACGGCGGTATAGGCCGCCACTTCATATTCGCTGCCCAGCCGCGCTTCCAGGTCGTCCAGGCGGCGTTCGACCAGATCCAGCAGGCGCTGGGCCAGTTCGACCTGGTCGTTAACAAGCGCCAGGCGCGTCTGCTCCACCCAGCTCTGCAATTCGTAGAGCGGGTCACCCGGATGGAACGGCGCTACCAGGGCCAGCGACGAGACTAGTCCGCCGCCGAACAAAGTCAGGGCGACCAGCAGTCCCAATGCGTAGGTGAGGCCACGTCTCAGCATCAGCACCAGCCTTTCCGGGTCGGGCGGCTAGGCCGCCGCGCTCGCGAGCGGGAGTTGCTCCGCCGGTAGATCCCTCATCCGCAAGTACACCTGCTGGACCAACCAGGGCATGTCCGGGCCGCCTTTGTCCAAGTGGGGGCGCAGCGGGCGGACATCGATCTGCTTCTCGATCAGGAACCGCAGCGGGTCGGCCAGCGACTGCTCGCCGACGACCAGGGCGCCGACCAGGCGATCCCCGTCGAAGGCCAGCCGCGTCGTATTCGGGCCGTGCTGCGACCAGGCGCTGGCGTAGGCGCGCGGGCGGGTGGTCCACGTCTCCGACCAACCGCGCGAGGTGTGCTGCACTACTTCGGGCTCGTCCGCGTCCCGGTTGCCGCCGAGCTGGCCGATGGCCGTGATGTGCAGACCGAACAGCAGACAGGCGTTGAAGGGCGTGCCCTTGGCGTAGGCGCTGCGCCCGCCGGCCATGTTCACGGCCGCCACGCGGCCCTGCGCCACCGCCGTCGGCCAGAGCACCTCCACCGAGTGCTTGCGCGTCCACGGGTCCCAGGCCTGGGCACAGTCGCCGGCGGCGAAGACGTCCGGGACGCTGGTGGTCAGGTACTCGTCCACCAGGATGGACTTGTCGGTCTTGATGGCCGTGCCCTTCACCAGATCCAGCTGCGCCTTGACGCCGATGCCGGCGCCGACCAGGTCGCTGGCCACGATCTCGCCGCTGGCGAGCTTGACGCCGGCGACGCGCCGGTGTTTGTCGCCCACGATCTCGGCGGCCTCGGTGTTGAAGTGCAGTTGGACACCGTGCTCGCGCATCTTTTCTTCCAGCAGCTTGCTTTCGGCCGCGTTGAAGACGCTGGCCCAGAGCAGGTTGCGGCGCAGGAAGTAATGCGTCTCCAGGCCGTGATGCGCGAAGCCCTCGGTCATCTCCAGGGCCGTGATGCCGCCACCGAGCACCACCGCACGCTTGGCGCGTTTGACGCGCCGGAGCAGGTCGCGCGTGCCGTCGAGGGTGTCCAGGAAGACCACGCCATCCAGGTCGGCGCCCGGGTAGGGTAGAGGCACGGCGCGGGCGCCGGTGGCGATCAGCAGGCGGTCATAGGACAGCGCCTGGCCATCGGCCAGGTGAACACGGTGCTCGGCTGTGTCCAGCCGGACCGCCGTTCCGTACACCAGGCGCAGGCGGTTGGCCTGGTACCACTCCGGCGTGCGCGCCAGCACCTGCTTGTCCGGGATCTCGTCGATCAGGATGTAGGCCAGGCCGGGCCGGGAGTACATCGGGTGCGGTTCGGCACTGACGATCGTGATCTCGCCGCGCGGGTCTTGTTCGCGCAGCGTCTGAGCGGCGGTGGCGCCGGCCGCTCCATTGCCGATGATCAGGTAGCGGGTCACGGCTGCTCCTCCGACACGGCGGCGCGCGCGGGTGCGGTGAAATAGGCGGCCAGCACAGCCTCCAGCTCCGCCGAAGTTTCCAGCGCGGGGCGGCGCGGCGTGGCCCAGCGCAGGGTGCCGCGCGGGCAGACCTCGATGCACTGGCCGCACTGCACGCAGTCGGCGGCTTCCACCACGCGGCCCTGGCGGGCGTAGTCGCGCACCGGGATGCCCACCGGGCAGTTGTAGCCGCAGACGCCGCATTGCACGCAGCGGCTGCCGTCCGGCGTCACGCGCGCGTCCGGCGACGGCGCGCTGTGCGGGTGGGGCGCCAGCCCAAAGAGCTTCTGAAAGAAGCCCGGCTTCTGGCGTTGGGCTTTACCGCTCATCGTCAATCGCCCTCGTGTTCACGCTCTTCTTCTTTCTGGCCGTTGGCATGGCAGGCGGCGCAGTTCTCGAGCGCCTGCCCGGCCAGGTTGACTTCGTCGTGCTCGGAACGGGTCTCATTGGGATCATGCGCGTGGCAGTTGAAACAGGTGTAGGCCGTGTAGGTGTTCTCGTGGCAGGTGCCGCACGGGATCTCGCCCTCTTCGCCGTGGTCCAGCGGAAAGACGTGCTGAGTCAGCTGGGCTGGCGCCCAGGCGCTGGTGCTGTGGCAGGCCGCGCACTGCTGGCCGAACAACCCGGCGTGCACAGTCGGTTCCTGATGGCAGGCCGCGCACTGGTTCGGCGTCCCACGGAAGCGCTGCTCGGCGTGGCAGGCCGCGCACTCCAGCGGCGCATGCGCGCCGTCCAGCGGGAAGACCAGGTTGTGGTCGAAGTTGAGCAGGTTGCCGGCGCCGTCGTGGCAGTTGGCGCACTGCTGGCCGTATTGCTGGACATGCGCGTCCATGAAGACGGCGTCTTGCGCGGCATGACAAGCCACGCAGCGTTCCGGGTTGAAGGCGAAGGCTGGCACGGCGTGACAGGCCGCGCAGGTCAGAGGGGCGCCGTCGTAACCGACGGTGTGGTTGACCAACTGGAAGAGCGTCTGCGCGTGGTCGAAACCGGGATGGTCGGGCAGGTTGGCGGGCTTCCAGGCCGCGGCCGCGTGGCAGTCGGCGCAATCCCCGTTCAGGGCGCCGGCGTGGGTGTCCGGCGCGGTATGGCAGCCCGCGCACTCGGCCGGCGTCTGCACCGGCGGGGTGCTGGCGCTGTGGCAGGCCGCGCACTCCAGCTGTGCGTGGCGGCCTTCCAGGGCCAGGGCCGTCTGGGAGTGGTCGAACGTGGCCGTGCGGTCGACGCCGTCATGGCAGTCCAGGCACGCCCCGCCGAAGGCGGTCTGGTGCCCGGTCAGGAAGTCCGCCTCGGCGGCGCTGTGACAGTCCGCACAGCGCGCCAGCAGAAAGGTGTAGCCCGGCACGCTGTGGCAGGCCCGGCACTCCAGCGCCGTTTCGTCAAAGTTGATAATGTGGCGCGCCAGGGCGAAGCCGGTGCTGGCGTGATCGAATTTGCGGATGGCCAGCGCGCTGGGGTCGTGGTCCGGGCCTTCGTGGTCGTCGTGGCACTCGCCGCAGCGGGCGGCCAGCGCCACGTCCAGGTGGCCGTGCAGGCCGGTGGCCGTGGCGCGCTCGTCCCGCACTGACGTGTGGCAGCCCTCACAGCGGTCGGTGGCAATGCCCAGGAAGGGCGCGTGGCACTGGCGGCAGTCCTGCTGAAAGTCGGCGTGCGACCGGAAACCCTGCACCGGCCGATCGTTGACGGCGTAAGCGGTCAATTCGCCCGGGCTGAACATGGCCCCGCCGGACAGGACCACGGCAATCACCAGCCCGGCGATCAGCACGGCCCCGCCCAGGCAGCCGAGCGGCGAGAAGAAAGGATGCTGGCGCGTCACCGCAGCACTCCGGCGCGGAAGTAGATCTCGGCGGTCACATGGATCGCCACCGATGTGAACAGGGCCACCCCCATCGGCACGTGGGCGATGTGCCAGACGCTCATCAAGCGCCGCGCCGCCTGGAGCATGCGCATCTGGCGTTCCAGATCACGCCGCCGGCGCAGCAGCCGCTCCACATCTCCCAGGCGTTGCTGCTCGTTTTTTTCCAGCCCCCGGACCTGTTGGCGGAGGCGCGAGCGGTAGCGCCAGTCGTCCCAGCCGCGCAGGACCACCAGCATCCAATCGCCGCGGACCGCCCGGCGCCGGCCGGCGTCAGCTTCCACTAATGCGCGCACCGCGGCCGAGCGCTGCTGGGTCAGAGCCCCCAACTCGTGCTGCACCTGGCTGACTTCGGTCGCCAGGTCGGTTGACGAGGCTTCCGCGCCGGCTAACGAGCGCGGGATAGCCGTGTACAGGTAACGGCCCAGGAAACCACTGCCCACCACCAGGGCCGTTAACCCCAGCGTCACACCGGCCAGGCCGCGGAATTCAAAGGCCGTGTGCATCAGCACCATGAAGGGGCCGACGATGCCGGTGAGGATGTGGGCCGACAGCCAGTAACGGACCGGCCCCCAGCGCCCGAACAGCCCCGTGCGCTTGCGCAGGCTGTACAGGGTCTCGGTGGACACCATCAGCCCTGTGCCCAGGATTCCCAGCCAATGGCCAAACGGCTGCCCGCCGTCCGGTGTGGCCAGCAGTTCATAGACCACGTAAACGGCGCCCAGCCCGAGGCACATCAGCAAGCTAAGTTTCAGTTCGCGGGATTCGTCCATGCCCTTCCCTTGATGCGGGTGCCGCAACACCGCCGGCGAAGACCCCGCCCGGAGTTTGGGCTGCGGCTAATCGGTCCGGCGCCCACTGTGTCTAGCTCCGCTCGCGCCCGTCTAGCCGGTTGACGGGACATCGGCTCCGCGGCCGATTTGGATCGGCACGCCCAGATGTTCGGCTGACCCAACCTGGCCCGGCGCCCGAATCGACAATAACGCCGACCCAGGCGTTGCCCTACGAGTAAGTCGGTTAATACGCCAAAAGGATGCGGCTTGGATTGTGATAATTGGGTTAGAAAATCTGGCCTTGAACGCCGGCCCATCCTTGGCTGACGACCAAGGACCCCCAAGCCGCATGGCCGATATGACTACAGTCCTGGTGACCCGGCTGCTGGCGCGGTGTACTCTCGGAGAGCCTCTTTTCGTCGAGCACCAACACACCCGCCCAGTTCCTCCGGTGGGCCGCGTTGGCGGGATCGATCACTCCGACGAGAACACCTTCAGCAACAAAGTCTTTGCAGGCCCGGCCGTTGGCGCCGCAGCGTTCACGGCTGGCCGGACCGTCGGCCAGTGGCTGGGCTGTCAGGCAGCGTCACTGTGGCCAGCGGCCGACGGGCGAACCCGCCCGCGGCGCCAGGAAGGATAGCGTATGCTTCGGCGACAGATCCTGGTCATCGACGACGACCCGTATGTCCTCCAGATTCTGAAACTCTGCCTCGCCACCATGGGCGATTTTGTGATCCAGTACGCGCCCGACGGGCCGCGCGGCCTGCGCCTGGCCGGCAGCAGCCGCCCGGACCTCATCCTGCTGGACTACGATCTGCCCGGCCTGGATGGCTTGGAGACCCTCGAACGGCTGCGCGGCGAAGCCCATCTGGGGGCGACTCCGATCGTGGCGATGACGGGCGCCCTGCGCCTCTCACCGCGCTGCCGTGAGCTGATCGCGCGCTGCGACGGCTACATCGCCAAACCCTTTGAGTTTGAGCAACTGCGGCACAGCGTCTTGAAAATGCTGACGCGCCCGCCGGCCCAGTCCGCGGCCCCGGACTGGGCCGAACCCTTGCCTCAGGGGGCCTGACCGGCTGGGCCGGGAGCTCAGATGTCCACGGCCGACAACAGCCGGGCGGCCTCCCACGCCAGCATCCCGCCCTGCAAGGCCCAGACCTCGGTATAGCCGCGCTGCCGGAAGTGCGCGGCCGCCCGCGCCGCCCGCCGCCCGCTGCGACAGACGAACACCACCGGCCGCTCGCGCGGCACCGGTTCCGCGCCGCTTAACAGACGTGGCAGCGGGATCAGCAGCGCCTCCGGCACATGGCCCTGGGCGAACTCGCGCGGCTCCCGCACATCGATGATCAACGTCCCCTCGCCGCGCCGCAGCGCGTCCCAGACCTCGCGCGGCGCCCGATAGAGGCCGGCCTCCTCGGACAGCGCCTCCGGCAGGCGCAGATCCGCGCCATGCAGCTGCTTGGGCAGATTCTGGCACTCCTTAAACGCGCGCACCGGACACTCGTAGATGCACACGGCCGGGTCCAACACTTTGTAGAACAGCCGCGCCAGCGCGCTGCCGTCGCCGATCAGGAAGTGGTCACGGCCGAGATAGTCGAAGAAACCGCTGGTCCGCATCACGTCCCAGACCGGCTCCCGAAAGCGCGACAGGTAGACGTCGCCGCCGCGCTCCCGGTACAGGCGCACGATGCCCTCCAGCATGTGCACGCCGCTGATGTCCAGATGCTGCACGCCGTTCATGCGCAGCAGCAGGAAACGCTGCTCGCTGTGGCGTTCCTGGTTCTGGCGCAAGTATTCGTCGACGTGGTGGGCGGCGCCAAAGTAAAGGTCGCCCTGCACCTCGACGATGGTGAGCTGCGGGCAGAGCGGCTTGTGCGGCTGGTGCTCCAGGTGCGCGAACTGGTCGTCCGGCAGCACGGTGCGCACGCGCGGCGTGCTCGTCTGCAGCAGGTAGTAGGCCAATGACATCAGGATGCCGGTCAACACCGCAAACTGCAGCGGCAGCAGCAGCGTGGCCAGAAACGTCGTCAGCATGATCAGCCGGTCGCCGGGGGCGCTGCGCCAGATGCGCCCGATCTCGCGCCGGTCGATCAGGCCGACGGCGGAGACGGTGACCACGCCGGCCAGGGCCGCCAACGGGATGTAGGCGGCCAGCGGCGCCAGCACCAGCAACACCACCAGCCCGAGCAAACCCGAAAAGACGCCGGCCACCGCGCTGCGCGCCCCGGCCTCGGCGTTGACGGCCGAGCGCGTGAACGAGCCGCACACCGGGAAGCCGGAGAAGAACCCGCAGGCCAGGTTGGCCAGACCCTGGCCCACAAATTCCTGGTTGCTGTCCAGGCGCTGGCCGGTGCGGGCGGCCAGGCTGCGCGTGATAGACAGGGCCTCCACCAGGCCGATGGCTGAGATCGCCAGCGCCCCTGTCGACAGCTGACCGATCAGCGCCAGGTCCAGGACCGGCGGCACCTTCAGCGGCGGCAGGTGGCGCGGTAGTTCGCCGACCACGGCGACGCCCTGTCCGTCCAGCCCCACCACCGCCACGATCAAGGCCGCCGTCACCATGGCGATCAGGGCCACCGGCAGCTTGCGGTTGAGCCGGCGCAGCCCCACCATCAGGCCGATGACCACCAGGCTCAGGACGGCGCTCGGGACGTGCAGCGTCCCCAGGTGCGCCACAATCAGGGCCACGGTCTCGCCCAGCCCCGGCACCGACGGGATCGCCAGGCGCAGCAGGTGGCGGGCCTGGTTGATCAGGATCAGCAGACCGGCGCCGGCCGTGAAGCCCACGATAACCGAATCCGACACGAAGTTCACGAGCACGCCCAGGCGCGCCAGGCCCATCAGCAGGCGCGCGCCGCCCACCATCACGGCCAGCAAGGCCGCCGCCGTGATGTACTCGGGCGTGCCCGGCAGCGCCACGCCGAGCAGGGTCGCCAGAATGAGCAGCGAGGTGGTGTTGGTGGGTCCGGTGGCCAACTGGTTGGACGAGCCCCACAGGCCGCCGACCACGGCGCCGACGATGGCCGCGTACAGGCCCACCTCGGCTGGCAGCTCCGAGATCAGCGCGTAAGCCATGGCCTGCGGCAGCGCGATGACGGTGACGGTGAGGCCGGCCACGAAGTCTGGCCACAGGTCGGCGCGCCGGTACGCGCGCAGGATAGTCAGCGGGCGCAGGAAGAAGCCGGACGTGACGCGCGCCTGCGCGGCCAGCCAGGTGCCGGCCTGCCGCCAGCGCGGCGTCAGAGGGAGCGGGGCGAAGCCCTCCGCAGTCGTCATCGCCGTAGCCCGTCCAGGCGGCGGCAGGATTGGGGGCGCACGATCGACCTCCGAAGGTGGGGGCAGCAGCGGACGCTTAGATTCTAGGCTGGAGGGGCCGTTTCGCACAAATCGCCCAGCGCTGGCCGGCCGCTCCGGGCCGCGCAGCCGCGCCACTCTCCGGAAATGGGCGTCGGCCTGCGGGTGAGGGGGGCACCCGAAGGCCGACAGGCTTAGTATAGGCCCGACCATAGTTGGGAGCGATAGCGATGGTTGAAAAACGCCAAACCAGCTTGAGCCGCAACCTGGCCAAGCGGCCGAGCCCGGCCTCCGCCGCCCGGCTGAGCACCTGTCTAGCCTCAAGACTGATGCCCGGCGGCACGGCTTTGGCTAGGCTGAGAGGCGTGAAAGAGGAGGTTGGCGATGTTGTCGACAAACGGGCAGGCTCGCTGGATGCTGGCATTTCTCGCCCTGGCCCTCGGTCTCGCGCTGGCGGCGCCGCTCAGCCCAGTCCGCGCGGCGACGCCCGGGGTGGCTTATGTGGCCACGGGCCTGCTCAACCTGCGCGCCGGCCCCGGCACCACGCACGCCGTGGTCGCGCAGTTGGGTGACGGCCAGGCCGTGACGCTGTTGGGCCGCAACTTCGATGGGACCTGGCTGGAGGCGCGCACGCCGGCCGGGCAGACGGGCTGGCTCAGCACGCGCTACCTGGTGACCGAGACCGCCATCAACGACCTGGCCGTGACCGATGGTTCCACCACGCTGGCCAGGGGCTATGCCATCAACCTGATTGCGTTGCGCGAAGGTCCCGGCCTGAGCTTCGCTCAGCTGCGCTATCTGCCGCGCAACGGCGAGGTCCGGCTGATGGGCCGCAACCTCAATGGGCGCTGGGTGTGGGTGCGGCTGCCAGACGGCGCCGAAGGCTGGGTGGAGGCCCGCGCCCTCAAGACCAGCGTGCCCGTGGATGGCCTGGCCCTCAGCGACGACCGCTTCCCCGGCTCGCCGCCGCCGGCCGTCATCGTCAACTGGCGCGGCGAGTACTTCTCCAACCGCGACCTGGCCGGCAGCCCGGCCCTGGTGCGTGACGACGCCTTCCTGGATTTCAACTGGGGCGCTGGAGCGCCCGCGCCCGGCCTGCCCGCCGACGACTTCTCGGCTCGCTGGACCCGCACCCTGACGCTCGAAGGCGGCCGCTACCGCTTCCGTGCCGCCGCCGATGACGGCGTGCGCGTGTTCGTCGACGGCAGCCTGGTGATCGACGGCTGGCAGGAGGCCAGACTGCGCGAGCTGACGGCCGATGTAGTGTTGGCCGCCGGCGCACACAGCGTCCGTGTCGATTACTTCGAGCGCGGCGGCGAGGCGGCGGCCCGTCTGAGTTGGGAGCGCCTGGATAGCTTCCCGGATTGGCGCGCCGACTATTTCGCCAACGGCACCCTCAGCGGCGGCCCGACCGTGACCCGCAATGACGTGACCCTGGACTTCAACTGGGGCCTGGGCGCGCCGGACTCGCGTTTGCCGGCCGATGGGTTCTCGGCGCGCTGGCAGCGCAGCCTGGAGTTGGAGGCCGCCACGTATCGGTTCCGCCTGGCGGTGGACGACGGCGCCCGGCTCTGGGTGGACGACCGGCTCATCATCGACGAGTGGCGCGGCGGCGGCGTGCGCGAAGCGACCGGCGAAGTGGCGTTGGCGGCCGGCACGCACCGGCTGCGCGTAGAGTACTTCGAGGCGACGTTGGACGCGCGCCTGCGCCTGACCTGGGAGAAGAGCGGCCCGCCCGTCTACACGGACTGGAAGGGCGAGTACTTCGCCAACCCGGACCTGAACGGCGCGCCGATCCTCACTCGCAACGATGTGCGCCTGGACTTCAACTGGGGAGCGGCGCCGCCGGCGGCCAAAGTGCCGGCCGACCTGTACTCGGTGCGTTGGAGCCGCACGCTGAACTTCGAGGCAGGCTCGTACCGGTTCTATGCCGAAGCCGACGACGGCGTGCGGGTCCTGATCGATGGCCAGCCGGTCATCAACCAGTGGCATGAGAGCGATGGCGGCCAGTATTTCGCCGACCTGACCCTGGCGCCGGGGCAGCACGCGGTCGTAGTGGAGTACTACGAGCGCTATCACGGAGCGCTGCTGCACGTATGGTGGACCGGGCCGTAACGCCTGGCCGTCCGAATTCTTAATGTATCGGCCCGCCTCGCACAGGTTCTTGCGAGGCGGGCCTTTATGGTCAGGTATTTGCCTCTTTCACACTGGCGAGGCCGGCCCTACAATGAAACCAGACCCGTAGCGCGAGTCCCTGGGCAAGAGACCAGCGGCCGAGGCCGGGCAGCCGGTGTCGGCCAGGAGGTTGCCATGACTCACGAGGCAGAACAGGTCTGGTGCGTCCGGTGCGGCGCCGAGATCGACTGCGCGCCTGTCGCCATCGATGGGCGCCTGTACTGCTGCGCGGATTGCGCCGCCGGCCGGCCCTGCGAGTGCGGGGAGCGCATGGGCCTGGGCGACGAACGCCGCGGCGCGCGCACTGCCGCGGATCGGGACAGCGTCCTAGCCGGCGGCTGAGCCCGCGCCCGTTGGCGGTTCAACCGGAGGGGGCCTCACCGGGGCGGGCCTCGGTTAGTTCGCCGCGCAGATCGCGCTGCAGGTCGGCCACGATCTCAGCGCGCGTCCGCCCGGTGCCCAGCAGCCAGTACAGCTTGGTCAGGGCGGCCTCAGTGGTGAGGTCCAGCCCGCTGACGACGCCGGCCTCCGCCAGCCAGGCCCCGGCCGAGTAACTGCCCAGGCTGACCGTCCCGCGCCAGCACTGGGTGCAGTCCACGATGACCACGCCGCGCGCCGAAGCTGCCGCGAGGACGCGCTGCAGTTCGGCCTCCCGGTCCGGCACGGTCCCCACCCCATACGCCTCCAACACCAACCCCTCCAGCGGCGGCTCCAGCAGGGCCCGCGCCATCGCCGCCGTCAGCCCCGGAAAGACCTTGAGCACACCCACACTCGCGTCGCGCGTGTGCTCCACCCGCAGCGGCGTCTCGGCCGGCGGGCGCGGGCGGACCAGCGGCCAGTTGATCTCCATGCGGATGCCGCCGATGCCCAGCGGCGGGTGGTTGGGCGATTCAAAGGCGCTCAGCCCGGTGGCGCTGGCCTTGACGGTGCGGCAGCCGCGCAGCAGCCGGTCGCCAAAGTAGACGCACACTTCCGGGATCGGATCGTGGGCCGCGATCAGCAGCGCGTTGACCAGGTTCTCGATCGCGTCACTGCGCACTTCGTCCAGCGGAATCTGTGAACCGGTGAAGACCACGGGCTTGCCCAAGCCATCCAGCAGGAAGGCGGCCGCCGACGCCGAGTAGGCCATCGTATCCGTGCCGTGCAGGACCACGAAACCGGCGTAATCGGCGTGGCGGTCCGCCACCGCGCGTGCAATCGTCACCCAATCGGCCGGGAGCATGTTGGCCGAATCCAGCAAGGGCTCAAACTCAATCAGGTCGTAATCCGGCAGGGCGGGGCTTTGCAGCGTACTGATGGCGGCCACCTGGGCGGCCAGGTAGCCGGGGGCGGGCGCGTAGCCGTGCGGCGTGCGCCGCATGCCGATCGTGCCGCCGGTGTACAGGATGCAGAGGCGCCGGGTGCTCATGACGCCCAAAGATAACGTTGGACGCAGCCGGCGTCAAACGCTGAACCCGGGGGAGAGCTTATGGGATAATGCCGCACTCGGCCCGTTCTTTCATCGCTCAAGGAGTCGCTGCTCATGAAAGTCGCCTACGTGTTCACGTCGCCGCGCGCGGCCAGCTACAAGCTGGGCCAGATGATCCTGCCGCAGCTGGAAGCTGGGACTCACCGCGTCCAGGTGGTGGGGATGTTCTTCTTTGACGACAACGTCTTCGTGCTGCGCCAGGGTGACCCCCTCGGGGAACGCCTGGCGAAGGTGGCCGCCCAGACCGGCATGCTGCTGATGATGTGCGATATGTGCGCGCTGGAGCGCCATCTGGCCGAGGGCGAGCCGCGCTGGTGCGACGCCTCCGGCCAGGGCCGCACCGAGCCCGGCGAGTGCCGGGTGAGCGGCACGGTCGCGGGCGTGACGGTGGGCTGCTTCCCAGACCTGTACGAGGCGCTGGGCGGCAACCCGCCGGATCAGGTCATCTCGCTCTGAGCCGTTGCGTCGGCGGGCCCGTATCCGGCCACCGTGCGGTGGCCGGTTTTCTTTTTGGGCCGGCCATCAGCGCCGGCGCAGGTGGGTGCGCTGGAACAGCCAGACCCCGGCGGCGAAATACAGCCCGGAGAGCAGACCCAGCGCGCCGAGTTCGTAGGCCACGCCGCCCAGACCGGCGCCCAGCGTCATAACCTTGTTCAAGGCGGCTACGGCATGGGTCTGCGGGATGAAGTCGAACAGCCCTAACGTGCGTCCACCGACGGTGGCCAGGGGGATGGGCGGCATGGGGAAAACGGCGCCGCTGAAGAACATCAGGAACATCAGCGGGAAATTGGCCACCACAAAAGCCTCGCCGACCGTGTGCGTGAAGCAAGCCACGATCAAACTGATGCCGATCACCGACAGGCTGGCCATGGCCGTCACCAGCACCGCCACCCACAGCGGCCCCTGGCTGCGGAAGCCCAGGGCCAGCGCCGTGAGGAACGTCAGCGCCACGGCCGCCAGCGCCACCAGCATCTGCGCCAGGGTGATCCCGCCCAGATACTCGAACGCCGACAGCGGCGTCAACTGCAGGCGGCTGAACGTCCCGGCTTCCACCTCCCGCGCCACGGTCATGGCCGCCTGAAAGACCAGCATGGCGACAGCCACCACCAGCAGCCCCGGCACGTACAACTCGAACTCGGTGCGCGTGCCCGAGGCGCCCAGCGGCTCCTCGCTGAGCCGCAGCGGCCCGGTCTGGCCCGTGGCCGTCTGGGCGTAGGCGTCCACAGCCGAGGCCGCCAGCACCGCGGCTACGGCGTAGGGCGGGTTGGTCAGGTCCCCGACCAGGGTGACGGCGGCCGGCCGCCGCTCGAGCAGCGCCTGCGAGAAATCGGCCGGGAGCACCAGCAGGGCCACGGCCTGGCGATCGCGCAATTGTTGCTCGGCCTCCGGCCGATCCGTGGCCGGCCTGATCTTCAGCAACGCCCGGCCATCGGCGTAGGTGACGGCCCGCAGCGCCTGCACGGCTTCGGCGCCGGCTTGCCAGGGCGTGCCGTCAGCGCGCTGCGCGCCCTGGTCGGCGTTCACCACCAGCACGGTGTACGTGGTGGAGCCGCCGCCGTAAAACAGCCAGTACATGAGGACGAAGACCGGCGCGATACTGATCGTCAGCGCCAGCATCCATGGCGCGCGCAGCTGCTCACGCAGACTCTTGCGGAAGACGCTCGCCAGCCTCATTCGCGCAGCCCTCGGCCGGTGAGCGCCAGGAAGACGTCCTCCAGCGTGTTGGCCCGCAGCCGCGCCTCGCCGGCCGTCAGGCCGGCCGCGTGCAGGGCCGTCAGCAGCGCCGGGAGCTGGTTCACCAGCCCGCGGCCGCGCACCACCAGCCCCGGCGCGCGGGCCGCCGCTGTCATACCCAGCCGCGCCGCCACCGCCTGCGCGGCCTCGCCCTGGCCGTCCACCAGGCGGATCTCGAGCACGTCGCCGTCGCCGATGCGCCCCTTCAGGGCCTCGGGCGTGTCCAGCGCCAGCAGCCGTCCGTGGTCGATGATGGCGACGCGGTCGGCCAGACGGTCGGCCTCGTCCATGTTGTGCGTGGTGAGCAGGACAGTTTTCCGGCGGGCCAGCGACCGGATGGTATCGCGCACCAGCACCCGGCTTTGCGGGTCCAGGCCGGCCTCCGGCTCATCCAGCACCACGATCTCGGGGTCGTGCACCAGGGCCAGCAGGACGTTCAGGCGGCGCTGCATGCCCCCGGACAGCGTCCGCGCCAGTTGGTCGCGCTTCTCGGCCAGGCCGAGCATCTCCAGCAGGGCCAGGGCGCGCTGCCGGGCGGTCTGGGCGCGCAGCCCGTACAGCTCGCCCACGAAGACGAGTTGCTCCAGGCACGTCAACATCGGCCAGAGCACAATGGCCTGCGGGCACACGCCGACACGCTGGCGGAGACCGCCATCGCCGCCGCGCACCGGGCGTTCGTGCAGGAGGACGGCACCGCTGTCCGGCTGGAGCAGCCCGCACAGCAGGCTGATGGTCGTCGTCTTGCCGGCGCCGTTCGGCCCGAGCAGGCCAAAGACTTCGCCGGCCGTGACCGCCAGCGAGAGCTCATCCACGGCCAGCAGGCGGCCATAGCGCTTGGTGAGCGCCGTGGCGCGCAGGACTACCGGAGCGGGAACCGGGGACGTGGACATGGCGGGTGGCACTGGCTGCGCGGACGAGGATGGTTGTCACCGCCGACTCTGGCAGGGTCGCCGGCCCGCTGACAGCGTTGAAACGCCTCAAATCCCCGGCCGATTGTCACGCGGCCGGCCAGAAACAATCCCGGGTCGGTTTTCCTTTGCGCCCGTGGCCGCTTTCGTCTAGAATCACACGCGAGGATGAGCATGCTGGAACGTCTCAAACGCTTGCTGACCGGCCAACCCCGATCCGAACCCAAGCCGCCGGCGCCGGCCGTGCCGCGGCCGACGGCCAGCGCTCCACCGGCCTCTCCGCCCGCCAAACCCGCTCCAACGCCGAGCCAGCCCGTGCCGGAAGCTCCCCTGCCCAAACCCACCTCGGCTGAGGGCGCGCGCGAATACCTGGCGCGCGTGCAGGCCAAGGTGGCGCGCCTGGCCGAGGATTTCGCCGCCGGCAGCATCAACCGCACCCAGTTCCAGGAGATGTACGCGCATTACCGGCGCGAGATCCGCGTGGTGGAGCGGATGCTGGAAGCGCAGGAGGGCGATTGGCGCGGCGCCGTCAACGAAGGCCAGACCGTCAACATCCGCAAGCGCCACGTGGCCCGCGCCGAGGGCTACGCCATCTACGAAAACGACTCCGGCATGCCGCTGGCAACGCTGGGCAAGTTTGAGGTCGATCCGGCCCTGGTGGTGCCGATGCTGTCCAGCTACCGTTCGGCCGCCGAGGAGATGTTCGGCGGCGGTGTGCGCTCCACCGGCATCGACAACGGGCGCTGGCTGACGTTCATGCCCGGCCAGTTTACGACCCTGGTTGTGCTCTTCACGCTGGAGCCGGCGGTGAAGCAGCTCGAGTTTCTGGAGACCCTGCACCGGACCTTCGAGACGGCCAACCGGAATCCGCTCAGCCAGCCGCCGGTCGATCCGGGCGGGTTGATTTATCCGCAGGAGTTCGATCTCGGTCTGTGGCGCAGCGCCTGACGGCGCCGCCGTCGACCGGCCTACCTATGCCCGCCGCGCCTCCCACGCTCAAGGTCGTCGTCGCCGGCGACGGCAATGTCGGCAAGACTTCGCTGATCCGGCGCTGGGCCGAGGGGCGCTTCGAGTCCAGCCGCGTGATGACGATCGGCGTGGACTTCCAGACCAAGCTGGTGGAACTGCCGGACGGCACCGTCAAACTCTCGATCTGGGACGTGGCCGGACAAGAGCGTTTCGAGTCCATGCGGCCCGGTTTCTACCGCGGCAGCCGGGCGGTGGCGCTGGTCTTCGATGCCAGTGAGCAGGCGTCTTTCTTGAGCCTGGCGCGCTGGCAGGCCGAGATCCGCAAAGCGGTGCCGGCGGCGCGCTTCCTGGTGGTCGCCAACAAGATCGACCTGCCGCGGGTGGTCCCGGCGGACGCCGGCCGCCAGCTGGCCCTGGCGCTGCGGGCGCCGTATGTGGAGACCAGCGCGGCCACCGGTGACGGCGTGGCGTCGCTGTTCGAGGCCCTGGCGCGGCAGGCGCGCGGTGAACCCAGCCGCGCCGCGTGAGTGGCCGGCCTCTCGGCCAAAACGCACCCGCGTTGTACGCCTGGCTTGACAGTCCACGCCGGCGACATATACTGACTCCATGTTCCTCCCAGGCGCTCGGACACGGTTGGTCTGCCTGTGTACCAAGCGGGCCGGTTTTTGACCCCCGCTTGAGCTCTGGCGCCTTTCCCCCTGTTTCGCACCGTTTCCCGAATTGAGCCAGGCCGCCTAAGCGGGTCCGACCGCCGGTCCGCGTTGGTTGCCGCCGCTTGTCAGCCTGAACTGGCCACTGTTCTTTCGATTCCCAAGGGAGCCTGCTTCGCCATGAAAATCGCCAACAATGTCACGGATCTGGTCGGCAACACGCCGCTGGTGCGGCTGAACCGCCTGGTCGACGGCGCCGTCGCCGACATCGTCGCCAAACTCGAGTTCTACAACCCCGCCCACAGCGTCAAGGACCGCATCGGTGTCGCCATGATCGACGCCGCCGAGGCCGCCGGCGCCATCAAGCCGGACACGGTCATCCTGGAGCCCACCAGCGGCAACACCGGCATCGCGCTGGCCTTCGTCTGCGCGGCGCGCGGCTACAAATGCGCGCTGGTGATGCCCGAGACCATGAGCAAGGAGCGGCGTATGCTGCTGCGCGCGTACGGCGCCGAGTTGATCCTGACGCCGGGCAGCGAGGGCATGCCCGGGGCCATCAAGCGCGCCGAGGCGCTGGCGGCCGAGGACCCGCGCTACTTGATCCCGCAGCAGTTCAAAAACCCGGCCAACCCGGAGATCCACCGCCGCACCACGGCCGAGGAGATCTGGCGCGACACCGACGGCCGGGTCGACATCCTGGTGTCCGGGATCGGCACGGGCGGCACCATCACCGGCGTCGGCGAAGTGCTCAAAGCGCGCAAGCCCACCTTTCAGGCCATCGCCGTGGAGCCGGAGGCCTCGCCGGTGCTGTCCGGCGGGCAGCGCGGCCCGCACCCCATCCAGGGCATCGGCGCCGGCTTCGTGCCGGACGTGCTCAACACCCAGATCTATGCCGAGATCATCCGCGTCAAGAACGACGACGCCTTTGACCTGGCGCGGCGCGCGGCGCGCGAAGAGGGCCTGCTGGTGGGGATCTCGTCCGGCGCCGCGCTGTGGGCGGCCCGGGAGGTCGGCCGCCGGCCCGCCAATGCCGGCAAGCTGATCGTGGTCGTCATTCCATCCTTCGGCGAGCGCTATCTGAGCACGCCGTTGTTCGCTCATCTGGCGGATTGAAGGGGCAGGATGTGGGCTACTCTGAAGAGTGACATCGCCGCGGTTTTCGAGCGCGACCCGGCCGCGCGCAGCCTGTTCGAAATCGTCCTGTGCTATCCCGGCCTGCACGCCGTTTGGGGACACCGGCTCTCCAGCTGGTTCTGGCGGCGCGGCCTGTTCTTTCTGGGGCGCTGGGTCTCGCAGGCTGTGCGCGCCCTGACCGGCATCGAGATCCATCCTGGCGCCAAGATCGGCCCCGGCTTCTTCATCGACCACGGCATGGGCGTGGTGATCGGCGAGACGGCCGAGATCGGCGA
>ERZ761602.2542-NODE-2542-length-28167-cov-5.177255_pt1 | contig 28167 bp, 23 predicted proteins | sample MGYA00512165_ERZ761602 | MGnify/ENA primary metagenome ERZ761602 (study PRJEB28899, sample SAMN02445085) | bioreactor sludge metagenome | biome: EBPR sludge; isolation source: Thorneside wastewater treatment plant | place: Australia: Brisbane, Thorneside...
CGCAGGAGTCGACGACCGCGCCGCTGACGCAGGAGGTCGCGCCGGTGGCCGCGCACGCGCCGGTGCCGCAGGAGGTGGCGCTGGTGACGAAGTCCTCGTCGACCGCGCCGTTGCAGTCGTCGTCGATCGCGTTGCAGGTCGCGTCGCTCGCGGCGGGGGTGCCTTCCGTGCACGAGTCGACGACCGCGCCGCCGACGCAGGAGGTCGCGCCGGTGGCCGCGCACGCGCCGGTGCCGCACGAGGTCGAGAGCGAGACGTAATCTTCGTCGGCGGTGCCGTCGCAGTCGTCGTCGACGCCGTCGCAGTTCGCGTCGGCGGCCGCGGGCGTCCCGATCGTGCAGGAGTCGGAGGCGACGCCGCCCGCGCACGTCACGACGCCGGTGCTCGCGCACGCGCCGACTCCGCACGAGGTCTCCGTCGTCGCGAAGTCCTCGTCGATGCCGCCGTCGCAGTCGTCGTCGACGCCGTCGCAGGTGAGGTCGTCGTCCGCGGGCTCGCCCGGCGTGCACGAGTCGACCGGAGCGCCCGCGATGCACGAGAGCGTGCCCATCCCGCCGCAGTCGCACTCGGTCTCCGTGACCGCGTAGTCCTCGTCGTCCTCGCCGTCGCAGTCGTCGTCGACGCCGTCGCACGTCGCGTCGTCGGTGCCGAGCGGCTCTCCCTCTTCGCAGGAGTCCGTCACCGCGCCTTCGACGCACGCGGTGGTCCCCGTCGCGGCGCACGCGCCGGTGCCACACGTGGTCTCGGTCGCGGCGTAGGCTTCGTCGATCGAGCCGTCGCAGTCGTCGTCGATGCCGTCGCAGGTGTCGTCGTCCCCGAGCGCGACGCAGCCGTCGAGCTCGGCGTCGAGACCCGCGTCGAGCTCGGCGTCGGGCGGAAGGTCGGCGTCGAGCAGGAGGTCGGCGTCGAGCTCGGCGTCGGGCTCGGCGTCCGCGAGGTCGGCGTCGAGCGGAGCGTCCACGTCGGCGTCGGCCGGGCTGGCGTCGCGTCCGGCGTCGAGCGGACCGGCGTCGAGGTCGCCGTCGTCGTCACCACAACCCGCGAGCGCGAGGGAAGCGAGCAGGGAAACACGGAGAGAAGCGCGAACTACGGCGCGAAAAGACATCCGCGCAGAGTGTGCGATGCCGCCCGCACTGTCGAGGAGCGTTCGCGTGACCTCGTGCTGCAATGTGCCCGCGCCAACGACCGCGGTCCGGTCACCGCGAACCCGTCGAGTACTTGCGCCACCGATCCGCGGTTGGTAGCTCCCGGACCATGATCTCACGCGTCGCGATCCTCCTCTGCGCCCTGGCGATCGCTTGCGGCGGCTCCAACGAAACGCCCTCCACCGAGACTCCCTCCACCGAGACCCCCCGCGAGACTCCGACGGAGAGCCCGACCGCCATGGGCAGCGCGAGCGCGATGACCGAGACGCCGACCGCGCCACCCGTCGATCCGATGGCGCTGCCGGCCGAGCTGCCGAACGGTCTGCTCGTCGGGTATTCGCCGTTCACGCAGAACGAGAGCGGTCAGTGGGTGCAGCCCGCGCCGGCGCGCCTCGAGCTGATCACGCGCCGCGGAGGCGAGTGGGCGGTCGAAGCGATCACCGACGCGGAGAGCAACGTCTTCCACAAGGCGATGCCGATCACGCTGCCGGGCGGCGAGGCCGCGATCCTCACGGTGGGCGGCATGGGCGCGCACGTGAAGCTCTGGCGCCGCGGCGACGCGGGCTGGACGGCGACGAAGATCTGGAGCGAGTCGTTCGGCGGTCGCTTCGATCGCATGCGCGACGTCGAGATCGGCGACCTCTTCGGCGATCAGCGCCCGGCCCTCGCGATCGCGACCCACGATCAGGGCGTGGTGGCCTTCGCGCGCCTCGGCGAGGACGGACAGTGGGCGGTGCAGCAGACCCCCAAGCGCCGCGACATCTTCGTGCACGAGATCGAGCTCGGCGATCTCGACGGCGACGGAGTGGTCGAGGTCTACGCGACGCCCAGCGAGCCCAACCACACGCGCGGCGGTGGACAAGCGGGCTTCGTCGAGCGCTACGTCCCGAAGAACGGTCTCGAAGCGACGGTGGTCGCGAACCTCGGCAACCGCCACGCGAAGGAGATCTTCGTCGGCGACGTCGACGGCGACGGACGCGACGAGCTCTACGTCGCGGTCGAAGGTCTGACCGAGCGCGCCGAGGACGGGTCGCTGCGGGTGGTCGAGTCGGTCGAGATCCGTCGCTACGACTCCGACACGCCGCCGGACCAGGGTGTGGTCGTGGCGACGATCGAGGGCGATCACCTCACGCGCTTCCTCACCGTCGGCGACGTCGACGGCGACGGCAAGAAGGAGATGGTGATCGCGAGCTTCAGCCAGGGCCTCTGGCTCGCGCGTCCGGGCGCGAACCCGCGCTCGGCGTGGAGCGTGGAGAGCATCGACCGCGACAGCGGCGGCTTCGAGCACGCGTCGGTCCTCGCCGACCTCGACGGCAACGGCACCGACGAGCTCTACGTGGCGAGCGACAACGACGGCGAGCTGCGCCGCTACGTGTGGGTGAACGGCCGCGCGCGGCGGCAGACGATGACCACGCGCGAACAAGCCCGCGCGATGATCACGTGGAGCTTGTTCCCTGCGCCGGCGTCGTTGATCGGACCGCGCTGAGAGAGAACTTCGAGGTCGAGCCGGGAGCGGCACCGGGCGTGACGCGACGGCCGCGCCTCGATGCGGCGGTCGCGAGAGGTCGCTGCTTGCGGGTGGTGTCGCCACCCTCGCGCCCGCGAGCACATCACGATGGACCTCCCCCGGCGCATGACGGAGAATGACTCGGGGGCGCGGCTCGAAGAGGTCTTCGAGCCTCGACGTCGTGCTCGGGGCGAAGCGTGGCGACTGGACGGATCGATCTCGACGCGTTGTTCGGAGACTCCGACGCGCCGACGTTCTGGCTCGACCGGGACGGGCGGGTCGGCTGGCTGAACGCGGCCGCGCGTGCGGTGGTCGCCGCCACCCACGGTCGGGAAGTGGTGGTCGGAGACTCGATGTTCGACCTCGCGGTGCCGAGCACCCGCGCGGACTTCGAAGCGAACTTCGCGGAGGCCCTCGCAGGGCGCGCGACGACGCGGCGACGCTGGATCGACTACCCGACGGGGCTCTCGTTCGCGTGGGAGGTCCGCTACGTGCCTACGCGCGACGAGGAAGACCACGTCACCGGCGTGATCTTCACCGCCGCGAACCGGACGTTCGCCACCGAAGCCTCGGTTCGACTCCGCAACGTGGAGCGCGCGCTCGAGCTCGCGTCGATGCCGCTGGCGATCGTGCGAAAGGTCGAGCCCCGCCGCGCCGACGTCGTCTTCGCGAATCGCACGTTCGCGGGTCTCCTCGCGCGCAGCGTGGACGAGCTCGTCGGCGGGGATTGGACGCTCGACTTCGACGACGCGGCGCGCGGCGCGATCGGCGACGCCATCGAACGAGAGCAAGGGCTTCGGGTCGCGCTCCGGGATCCCCGTGACACCTCGGAGTGGCTGCGGCTGCGCATCGATCCGTTGCCAGCCGAGGCGGCCGAGGTCGCGCACTTCGTCGTCACGCGCGACGCGCTCGTGCTTCCGTCGACCGCGATCGCGACCTCGGTCGCGCGAGAGGTCGAGCGCGAGAGCGTCTTGGCGGATGTCGCCGCAGCCACCGCGCACGACGTCGCGAACCTCGTGACGGTCGTCGCCATGAGCGCGGACGCGCTCGATCCGCGCTCCGACTTCGGTTCGGCGTTCCACGAGCTCGCGGCGCGGGCGGTGCTCAAGCTGCGCCGCCTCGGGCGCGCCACGCGATCGAACGCGCCGATCTTCGAGGTCCGCGAGGTGCTGCGCGCGCTGGAGCCGCTGCTCACGCACGCGCTCGAAGGGCGCGCCGACCTGGTCGTCGATCCCCACCTCGACGAAGCGCTCGTCTCGTTTCCTCGCGCGTCGTTCGAGCGGATCGTGCTCGGGCTCGTGGCCAACGCACGACGCGCGATGGGGGAGTCGATCGGCTGCGTGACGCTCCGAGCCCGCGTCGAGCCCGAGCGTGTGTGCGTGCTCGTCTCCGACGACGGCCCGCTGGCGCCGTCGATCCGTGCCAGCGCGATCGATCGCGCGACGCCCGGCTCGACGCTGCTCTCGCTGCACGCGGCGGTGCACGAGCTGCGCGCGTTCGGAGGCGAGCTCGCGATGGTCTCGGGGCCTCGGGTCGACGTCGGAGGCGACGTGCGCTTCGAGATCTCGCTGCCCCGCGCGGTGCTCGACGCGGCGCCGACGGTCGCGCCTCGCGGAGGCGACGAGACGATCTGGCTGATCGAGCGGGAGCCGCTCGTCGTGCGCACGACGACGCGCGCGCTGGAATCGCTCGGCTACCGCGTGCTCGTCACGCCGTCGACGGAGCCATCGGAGGCTCGCGCCGACCTCGTGATCGCGGACCTCTTCGCGGGCGCGATGGATCTGCTCCGCGGCGAGCAGTTGCCCGGTGCGCCGCTCGTGATGACGAGCGCCGAGCTCTTCGAGGCGCCGACGTTCGAGTCCGCGTCACGACCGGTGGTCTTCTTGCGCAAGCCGTACTCGACCGCCGAGCTCGACGCCGCGATCCGTCGCGCGCTCGCGATGCGTGGCTGAGCTCGAGTGCGCGCCGACCACGACCGACTCGACGCGAAGATCGCGCGCTCGACGTTTTGCTCGGGCGCCGAGCGAACTGCGACCGACGCGGCACGCGCTACGGACTCGATGCGACCCACTCAACGCGACGGCCACGCATCGCCGAGCCGCGCGCGCAGCGACGCCGGGATGACGGTGGGGGCGAACGCGGGGAGCTTCGGCATCGGAAGGTAAGCGAGCTCGCCGTGTGTCCAACAGATCCAACCCGGATCGACGGGCTCCTCGAGGCGTGCGACGGAGGGCCACGCGGAGGCGAGCGATCGTCCGAGGGCGTCGAGCGCTGCCGCGTCGGGAGGATCGTCGAGCGCTTCGATCGCGCGCCCGAGCGTCGGCACGTCGCGGGTGAGCATCCAGATCCACCAGCTCTCCTCGCCGGGGTGCACGTCGCCGCGCGCGAGAAAGATCGCGCGCTCGCGCGGCACCGCGTCGCCGAGCGCGAGCTGCTGACGGACCACCCCGAGCAAGGTGCGCCGGGCTTCGTCGAGATCGTGCGTGCGCCAGGCTGCGAGCGTGTGGAGCACGAGCGCGTCGTCGCCCTCGCCGTGGCGCCATTCGTACGCGTCCCGTGGCGCCCACGCGCGCGGAGCTTCGCTGCGCAGGAAGGGGAGGGCGAGTGACGCGAGGAGTCGCGCGCGCTCGGTGTTCGGCCACACGCAGCCCGAGGGGACGTGTTTGGCGCTCGGCGCGGGGGGGGCGTTCGCTGGCGGCGGTCGGCGTCTCGTCGCTCTCCGACTCCGCGTCGACGAGCGCGGAGAGCAGCGCGTCCGGCGTGCCCGCGTCGTCGTCGCGTTCTTCGAGCGCTCCGGCGAGCATCAGCGCACGCACCCGCTCGGCGGCGAGACGCACCGCGGTAAGGAAGGTCTCGCGCACCCCCTCGCCGCGCTCCGCGCAGGCCGCCACGCACGCGGTCTCTTCGGGGAGATCGAGCAACGCGGCGAGCACGTTCGGGGTGAGCGCACCCGCGAGATCCTGTTTGTTCGCTTGCAGCACGATCTGCGTCGGCGTCGCGGGATCGAGTCGCGCGAGCATCGCGACGAGCGACGTGCACGAGCGTTTGGTGTCTTCGAGCGCGTCGGGGTGCGCGTCGGCCACCAACACGACGACGTCGGCCGTCTCGAGCAGGTAGCGACGACGTCGCAGCAAGCTCGGTTGGCCCGGGACGCTCACGAGCTGGCAGCGCATGCGACGGCCTTCGAGGTAGCCGCCTTCGAAGTCGCGCCAGTCGAAGAACTCGGTGCGCCGTCCGGTGCTCCCCGGAGACGCGAGCGCGCCGCGACGCTGGAGCAAGAGCGTCTCGTGCAACACGCGCACGTTGGTGGTCTTCCCCGCTTCGGGAGCGCCGTCGTACACGATGCGGATCACGAGATCGCCGGTGCGCTTGTCGACGTGCGGCATCGCTCATCCGCCTCCCGCGGCGGGCAGACCCCAGCCGCGTAGCTTGCGGCGCAGCGTCGCGACACCGATGCCGAGCGCACGTGCGGTCTCGTCGCGACGACCGCCGTGGCGCGCGAGCGTGGCGAGGATGTGGCGTCGCTCGACCGCTTCGAGCGTCTCGTCGAGCTCGACCGCTTCGCTCGAGTCCGTCGTGGCCGCGTTCGAGTCGCGTGCGCGCGAGTCGAGGCGGCTCGTGTCGCCCGCCGCCTCCGGCGCGCTCGGTGTGCCGGCGCCCGTGATGGGAGCAATCGGAGCGCCGGTCGTGGTCGGCACGGTCTCGCTGTCGGGCCGGCGCGCCTCCGCGGACGCACCACGCCGCAGGAGGTGACGCGAAGGTTCGAGCGCGCGCCCGCTCGGCGTCACGAGGACGGTGCGCTCGACCACGTTGCGCAGCTCGCGGAGGTTGCCGGGCCAGTCGTGCGCGACGAGGCGCTCGAGCTCGCCGGGCGCGAGCGCGCCGCGCGCATCGAGGCGATGCAGGAGCGCTTCGACGAGAGTCGGGATCTCCGCGCGACGCTCGCGCAAGGGCGGCACTGCGTAGCGGAGCACGTCGAGCCGGTAGAAGAGATCCTCGCGAAAGCGCCCCGCGGCGACTTCGGCGGCGAGATCACGGTTGGTCGCGACGACGATGCGGCAGTCGACGCGGCGCACCGAGAGGCCTCCGACGCGACGCACCTCGCCGCCTTCGAGCATCGTCAGCAGCTTCGGCTGGAGCTCTAGCGGGAGCTCGCCGACCTCGTCGAGGAAGAGCGTGCCGCCACTCGCGGTCTCGCAGAGGCCGGCCTTCGCGCGCGCGCCGGTGAACGCGCCGGGCTCGCTGCCGAAGAGCTCGACCTCGAGCAAGCTCGCGGGGAGCGCGGCGCAGTTGAGCGCCACGAAGGGCCCCTTCGCGCGTCGACCGCGCTTGTGCACTTCGCGCGCGAGCCACGACTTGCCAGTCCCGGTCTCGCCTTCGAGCACGAGCGGCGGAAGACGCTCGGAGCGCGACTCTGCGCGCGTGATCTCCGCGCAGATGCGTTCGATCGAGGGAAGGCGCGGCGCGGGATCGCGCTCGGCGACCTCCGCCGCGTGCAGGCGACGCTCGAGCCCGCGGGTGCGCATCGCGCGCGCGACGCTCATGCGCACGTCGGTGTTCGACACCGGCTTCACGAGGAAGTCGAGCCAGCCCGCGCGCACCGCGGCGAGCGCATCGTCGAGGCGAGGCGAGGCGGTGATCACGAGCACCGACGGACGCTCGTCGTCGTCGGGGAGCTCGCGCGCGAGGTCGAGTCCGAGCCCGTCGGGGAGCTGGTTGTCGAGGAGCAGCACGTCGAACGCGCGGGCCTTCAGCGCCTCGCGTGCGCTCGCGAGATCGTGCGCGACCTGCGTGACGAGCCCGTCCTCTTCGAGCATCAGCGCCAGGGTGCGCGCGAACAGACGATCGTCCTCCACGACGAGCGCGTGCCCGATCGGCGCGCGCTTCGATGCGCTCGGAGTCCCGCTCGGTGCTTCTCGCGCCTCGCTCATCGCGCGCCCTCCGCGCTCGGCAGCGCGATCCGAATCACCGTGCCCTCGCCCGGTCGGCTCCAGATGTCGATCGTGCCGTCCATGCGCGCGAGCAGGCGCTGCGTGATGACGAGGCCGAGCCCGGTGCCCCGCTTCTTCGAGGTCTGGAAGGGCTTGAAGAGCCGCGCGATCTTCGCCTCGTCCATGCCGACCCCCGTATCACCGACCGTGATGTGCACGCGGGCGCCGTGGCCACGCGCGGTGATGCGGATGCGCCGCGTCGGGCGACCCTCCACCGCGTCGAGGGCGTTCGTCAGCAGGTTCAGCGAGACCTGATGCAGCGCGGTCGGATCGGCACGCACGACCAGCTCCGGCGGCATCTCGACCTGCAGCAGTGCGCCGCGGCGCTCGACCTCCGGCCCGATCAACCGCTGCAGACGCGTGAAGTGCTCGCGCAGCCCGACGGGCACGAGCTGCGCCGCGTCGAGCTCCGAGAAGCCGCGCATCACGGTGAGGATCGACTCCATGCGCGCCACCTCGCGCTGCATCTCTTCGAGGTACTCCCACACGATCTCGCTCGCGATCTCGCCGCGGCGCTCGACGAGGTAGCCGAGCGCGGTCTTGAGCGAGTTGACCGGGTTGCCGAGCTCGTGGCGCACGCTCGAGAACACGAAGCCGAGGTTCTCGCTCGCGTTGAGCGCCGACGCGATCCGCTCGAGGCGCCGCGATTCTTCGCGATCGCTCGCCACGACCACGAGGCTCGTCTCGCCGAGCGCGTCCAGGACGAGCGCGCAGCGCATCTCGAGCAAAGTGTCCCCGCCGAACAGCTGCACGTCACCCGCCCAGCGACCTTCGGCCTCCAAGGCTTTCGCGATCTCGGCGCGCACGCTCGGTTCGATGCCGAGGCGATCGAGGAGTCCTTCTTCGCTGAGCCCGTGGGTCTCGAGCCACCGTCGCGCGGGGCGGTTCGCGAAGGTCACCTGCCCTCGACGATCGAGCGCCACCACCAGCTCGTGGAGCTGCTCGACCGCGGTCTGGAGCTGCCAGGCCTGCCCGTGGATCTGCAGGTCCTCGGTGACGTTGCGCTGAATCGAGAGGTATCGCCGCGGGCGGCCTTCGGCGTCCACCAGCGGCACGACGTACCAGCTCACCACGTAGGGCGTGCCGTTCTTCGTGTAGTTGATGGTCTGCCCTTGGAACGGCCGTCCGGCGCTCAGCGACGCGCGCAGGCGTCGGAGCAGGCGTCGATCCGTGCGCGGACCTTGGAGGATGCGCGGTGACTTTCCGAGCAGCTCGTCGGCGGCGTAGCCGGACTGCCGCTCGAACGCCTCGTTGACGTAAACGATCCGAGGCCCGGGCGCGTCGAGGTCCGCGTCGGTCACGACGACCGCTTCGCGAACCCGCCCGAAGAGCTCGGAGAAGAGTGCGTCCATGTCACGACCGTGCCGGAGTGGGTGCGCGACCGTCGGCAAACCCGGCGGCACGACGGGTCGCTCCCGAGCGACCTGATTCCTTTCCTACCACGGCGCGTCGTGCTCGCAGGAGCCGTTGCTCCCAGGAGTTGCTCGCAGGAGCCGTGAGCCGCGTGCCCGCGCCCCGAAGAGTGAGCGCGAGCACGCGACCGCGACGCGTCGGACTCGCCGTCGATCAGAGGACGAGGTTCTCCTCCACGGCCTTGAGCTTGTGGCGGGCGAGGCCGAGGTTGCCCTTCTTCTTGTCGATCGAGACGTAGAGGAAGAGCGAGGGCGACTTCGCGAGCGGACGGATCAAGTGGAACTGATCGTCGAGCGTGATGAGGATGTCCTCGATGTGCCCCTTGAGGCCGAGCTGGCGCATCACCTGCATCTTGGCCTTCACGACCGCGGTGTTGCCCGAGGCGGCGAGCTCGATGTCGAAGCGCCCACCGCCGATGGTGCCGAGCGTCAGGCCCGACTCCAGTCGACGAGCGCAGCGGCGATGCCGCCCTCGATGTCCATGATCGCGTTGAGGCTGTCGTTGATGTTGGCCATGTCTATCTCCTGAGGTTGGGTTCTCGGCATCCGTCCGACGGTGGATGCGGAAGTGGGTGGGGGGACCGCGGCCGCGCTCGAGATCGCGCTCGCGACGGCGGCGCGCGTGGTCGGCGAGACGGGCGTGGCGGGCGAGACGATCGGCGCGCGCGGGCTCGCCGGCACGACGGGCGAAGCCGCGCGGTCGCTCGGAGGGCGGGGAGGCAAGCTCGACACCGCGGCGAACGCTCGATCGAACGCGTGCTCGTCGAGCTCCAGCGGGCCGTCGAGCGCATCGACGTCGCGGCCCGCCTCGTCGGCCAGACGCGCGGCCTCGATCATCAGGTGGTGTAGCGGCAGGTGGACGGAACCGCGGTGCTGTCCGAGCGGACCGACGTCGACCACGCAGCTCCCCCACGCGAGGATCTGCAGCGCGGCGTCGGCGCCGACGAGCGACTCGTACTGCGCGTCGACCAACGTGCCTGCCTCGAAGAACAGGCTGGCGTGCACCTCGCCACGCACGGGTCGAAGCCGCAGCCGGCAAGTCTTGCCTTCGAGCGCCACGAGCTGTGCGACGCCGGCCGCAGTCACACCCGCGAGGTGGCCGGCACCGTCGACCAGCAGTTCGTCGAGCGCACGCAGCAGCTCGTCGACGTCGAGCGGCTTCTCCAGGAAGCGCAACGCGCCTCCGCCGAGCACGCGGTCGCGCAGGGTCGGGGTCCCGTGCGCGGTGATGACGATGACCGGGATCCAGCGCGGCCGAGCGCTCAAGCGGCCCACGAGCGCGACGCCATCGATCTCCGGCATGCGCACGTCCGTGAGCACGAGGTCGACCTCCCGTCGGCTCAGGATTTCGAGCGCCTCTCGACCATCGCCGGCGACGAGCAGCTCGAGCGCCGGACGACGGCTCGCGAGCAGATCGCGGACACTGCGACGAAAGAGGGGCTCGTCGTCGACGATGAGGACCGACGCCATCGCGATCGGTCACTTCACGTTGCGTGCCACGCCGATCAAGAGATGTGCGCGGCGAACGATCGTGAGGGAATCGCGGGTAAATCGCGATGAAGTCGCGAGGAAGTCGCGAGGAAGTCGCGACGGAATCGCGAGAGAACGAGCGCGGAAACTCCGAGGATGCGGCGCGCGCGTCGAAGCGAGCGCTCGAAATGAGCGGTGGGCGCTCGCTGCAGGACACCGAGGGATCAGGTTGAGCGCTTCGGTCGTGCCTTCGGTTGAGCGCTTCGGTCGTGCCTTCGGTTGAGCGCTTCGGTCGTGCCTTCGGTCGGGCGCGAGCTGCGGCTGGCTCACGGGCGGACGGAGCCGCGGCGCGCGAGGCGCCTACAGGCGCTCGAGCTCCCCGCGAAGGGTCTCGCGGTCGGGTGGAACCGGATGCTCCAGCAGCGCGTCGAGCTCGGTCCGCCGCCCGTAGAGCGCGCGCGCCAACCCGAGCGCACCCGACACGTCACCCGCGTCGAGGGCTACGAGCGCGCGCCGGACCACGGCGTCGTCGTGTCGCCGCAGCACCTCGCGGTCGCTGATCGAGTCGAGGAAGGGCAGCACCTCGCGCAGCGCGCGGCAGAGCGCTTCGAGGGCCTCCTCGTCGCCGCTCGCGTATGCGTTTCGCGCGCGGCCATGCAGGCTGCGCAAGAGCGCGCGGTCGTGCAGGCGCGCGCGGGACGAGACGGTCCGCCCGAGGAAGCTCGCGAGCGCAGCAGCGGCCCGGCGAGCGCGTGCGCGCAGCGAGGGCTCGTCCGAGAGCAACACGATGTCGCGCCGCAGCCCCGCGTACGCGTGGCGGAGGAGGAGCGCGTCCTCGAGATCTTCTTCGGGCTCCACCCCGAGGAGGCTCTCTCGGGGGTCACCGTCCGAGAGGCGACGTAGCGAGTCGTCGACGGTGCGCAACGAGAGGGTGAGCTCGTGCCGCAGCTGGGCTGGCGCGTCGGGGGGCGGCTCCGAGGTCAGTCGCTCGACGTCCGCGCGGAGCTGGAGGCCGACCACGAACGCGACCGCCGCCGCGCTGCCGGCGCCGAAGAGGCGATCGTCGATGGAGTCGAAGGCGGTGAGCACCTCGGACGCGAGCGCGGCCACGTCGTGATCCGGGCTCTCCAGCGCGCGCTCGTAGAGGACTTCGAGCTCGGCGCGCAGCTGGCCCAGATCGACGTTCCCCATGGGACGACGATACACGCGTGCGGAGAACGTCGAAAGAACTGCCGCGTCAGGCGTTCGCGGTCGCGAGTCGTGATTCGAGGGTCCGACGTCGAGACGCACGACGCGAATCACGCGAGGGCCGAGAGCGTCGCGAGGACCTCCGACACCGAGCCGGGACGCTCCGCGGGATCGCGCGCGAGCAGACGTGCGACGAGGCGCTCGAGCGTGGTCGGGGCCTCGGTGCAGTGCATGCGCAAGGGATCCGGCGCCGCGCTCAGGTGAAGCCGCGCGAGCGCGCTGGGCGTGGCTGCGACGAAGGGCGCGCGCCCCGTGAGGAGCTCGTACGCGAGCACCCCGAGCGCGTAGAGATCGATCGCGTAGGCGAGGCTCGGATCGAGTCGACCGAGGAGGCGTTCGGGCGCGAGGTAGCCGGGCGTGCCGAGCAGCCGGTTGGTCTCGCGCGCGAGCATCGCGGGCGTCCGCGCGAGATCGAAGTCGACCAGCACCGCACCGCGCGACGTCACCACCACGTTCGCGGGCTTCACGTCCGTGTGCACCAGCTCTTCGGCGTGGAGCGCATGCAACCCTCGCGCGACGTCGCGCAGCACGCCGATGCGCGCGCGTAGCGGGTGGGGCTCGCGGGCCCACTCGCCGAGCGTCGGACCCTCGAGGCGCTCCATCACCACGTAGCTCCGACCGCGCGAGGTCGAGGCGTCGGCCACGCGCGCGACGTGCCGGCTGCGCACGCGGTGGATTCGTTCGAGTACCGCCGGATCGATCGCAGCCGAACAATCCGGGCTCTGGATCTTCACCACGACGTCGCGATCGAGGTGATCGATGCGCGCGAGGAAGACCTCGCCGAAGCCGCCGCGACCGATGCACTGCACGAGCCGGTAGCGATCCGCGAAGATCTGCCCGAGCCGGAGCGGGATGCGTGTCACCCACGTCTCGGCGGACGTGTCCGGATCGAGCCGCTCCCACGCGTCGAGCATCGCCTCCACGTTGGGGAAGCGCGCGTCGCGGTCGAGCGCGAGCGCGCGTCGAAAGAGATCCGCGAGCGCGTCGGCTTCGTCGAGGGTGTCCTGCTCACCCGGAAAACGCGCGGAGAAGCTCGGCGGCGGCGGGCGTCCGTGCAGCAGCTCGTGCATCAGCACACCGAGCGCGTAGACGTCGGTGCGGGGACACGGCGGCGCACCTCGCACGGACTCGGGCGGCGCGTACCGCCACGCGCGGGGGTCGAGCGGCGCGTGCGGATCGAGCGAGGGACCGCCGAGCCCTCCGAGGCCGACGACGCGCAGATCGCGCGGTCCGTCGAAGGCATCGACCACCAGCACGTGCTCGGGCCGCAACCCCACACCGAAGGTGCCCGCGCAGTGCAGCGCGACCACCGCCGCGCCGAGCTGGCGAATCCAGCGCACCAGCTCCTCCGGCGTGCGCGGTTCGTCGCCGTCGAGCAACGAGCGCAACGAGCGGCCCTGCGCGGGCGCGAGGGCCACGACCGCGCGGCCGCCCTCTTCGCCGATGTCGAGCACCTGCGGTAGCGCGTCGGCGTGCGTTCGCCCGGCATGGGCCCTCCCGGCATGGGCTCGCTCGACGAGGCGCGCGTCGCGAACGAGGCGGGGGTCGAGGGTCGGGTGCGCGCTCGTCCGCAGCACCACGCCGCAATGCCGCACGCGATCCCACGCCGCGCGGAGCTCGCCGTGATCGTCGGCGAGGATCAGGCGCGCCGCGTCGTAGCGGTCGAGCTCGTGGATCGGTGCTCCGGTTCCCAAGCGCCCCCGTTGGGTCAGAGAAAACACCGTGAACGTACGACATTCGAGGAACGGCCGAAAGACCGCACACGATCAAAGTCGGTTGTTGGCGTGTCGGGAGAATGCGAAGCGATGCATGACGCCGACACGTGTCCTGAGAATCGTGACATGCGACGGCACCCGACGCGGGGAGCGCGCGCGACACGCGAATCCCGAGCTCGCCTCCCACGATTGGGGGACGCGAACGTTCGTGAGTCGCGCGCGTCGGGCGAGCGCGTCGGGCGAGCGCGTCAGTCGAGCAGGCCGTGTGCGAGCGCGTAGCGAACGAGCGCGGCGCGATTGCGCGACCCGAGCTTCACCGCGATGCGTCGTCGGTACGTGTCGACGGTCGTGGGGCTGATCGCGAGGTGCTCCGCGGCCTCTTTGCTGCTCAGACCCTTGGCGACGAGCACCAAGACCTCGAGCTCGCGGGGGCTGAAGGGATCGTCCGGGGCGTGAGCTCCCGACGGTTCGGGTGCGGGCTCCGCGACGAACGAAGCGAGGATCGGGACGCGTCCTTCGACGGTGTCCTCGATCGCCCGCAGGAGCTCGGCCGCCGACGCGGTCTTGCCGACGTAGCCGTTGCCTCCGACCGCGAGGAAGCGCGCGAGCATCTCGCTGCTCGCGTCTCCGGTGAACGCCACGAAGCGGCAGTCGAGCCCGCGGGAACGGGCTTCCCGCACGAGCTCCAGGCCGTCCGCGTCGTCGGACGTCGTGCGCTCCCGGCTCACCGGATACGCGCCGCTCGAACGTTTGCCCGCTGCGGGCGCCGGGCGCAGCCAGAGATCGACGAGCACGACGTCCGGACGCTCGGACACGATGAGCTCGAGCGCCTCCGCGACCGAGGACGTCTGCCCGACGACGATGCGTCCCGGCACCTGCGCGAGCATCGACGCCACGGATTCGCGCACGGCGCGGTGATCGTCCACGAGGAGGACGCGGATCGTTCGGCTCGACATCTCCCCCATCTTCGTGAGCCCCGCGCGGTCGCGTCGCGGGGATCGCTACGATGGCAGGTCGTGTCACTTGCGCCAAGCGCTCGTCGGGAAACGCAGCGTGTCGCGTTCTTCGTGACTGTCAGTGCTGTGGCGCGTTCGCGTAGCCTCCGTGTCGGGCGCGAGGTCGTGGAGGTTCGACGGCCAAGCGAGCGTCCGCGAGGAGGACGGGTCCGGTGTCACTCGACAAGGCGCTTCGCGCAGCACAGCAGGCGGTCCCCGAGTGCCTCGCGGTCGGCTACGTCGACATGTCGACCGGGATGTTGCTCGGGGTCAGCACCTTGGACTCGCATCCGAAGGAGGTCCTCGACCTCGTAGCCGCCGCCACCGCCGATCTCTTTCAGGGTCCCAACGTCTCGTCGATCGAGCAGATCTTTCGCCGAAGGCGGGGGCACGCCGAGGACGGTAAACACTATTTCCAGGAGGTCGTGGTGTTCAGCGACAGCCTCCTCCACGTCTTTCTGCGCGGCAAGCGTTACAGCTCTCAAGCGATTTGTTTCGTATGCCGTGGCTCGGTCAACGTCGGAATGGCGCTGATGAAGGCGCGGTTGGCGCTGCCGACCGTCGAAGCGGCTGTCTGATCGAAGTCGTCGGACCGACGTCGAGCACCGGCGTCACGCTCGAAGCTCGGTCGAAGCTCAGCTCGCGAGGACGCGGTCGAGCGCGTCGAGCAGCTCGCTCGTGAGAAACGGCTTCTCGAGCACGACGAACGGATCGGGTTCGGCGTCGTGACCACCCAGCTCGGCGTTCCCCGACATCAGCACCCCGCGCACGCTGGGGCGAAGCGCCCGGGTTCGACGCAGAAGCTCGCGCCCGCTCATGCCCGGCATCGTGAGGTCGGTGAGCACGAGGTCCACGCGGTGGGTCTCGTCGGCGAGCCACGGCCAGGCCTCGTCGGCGCTCGCGAAGGTCGTCACCTGGTGGCCGGCGGCGGTGAGGGTTCGCGTGAGGAGACGGACGAGGAGCGGTTCGTCCTCGACGAGGAGGATGCGCGCTCGGACACGCGGAGGCGGTGTCGAGTGGGAGGACGTCGTCGCGGGAGGGCCGCCCGCGCGCGGCAGACGCAACGTGAACGTAGCGCCGCGAGGGCTGCTCTCGGCCGAGACCTCACCGCCATGCGAGGTCACGATGCCATGCACCACCGCGAGCCCCATGCCGGTGCCCTCGCCGAAGGGTTTGGTGGTGAAGAAGGGCTCGAAGAGTCTTCCCGCGAGCGCGGGCGCGAAGCCGGGACCGTCGTCGGAGACCGTGAGCAGCACGTGATCGTGGGTCGCCTCGCAGCGGACCACGATCGAGCCGAGCGGCCTCCCGCGCAGCGCGTAGGCCGCGTTCGTGCAGAGGTTCACGATCGCGTGCTGGAGCGAGGCCGCGTCGCCCCGCACGACGACTGGCTCGCGCGGCACGTGGGTCTCGAGCACGATCGTCGACGGAATTGCCACGCGCAGGAGCTGCGAGGTCTCGGTCACCAGGGCGCCGAGGTCGAGCGGCTTCGGGGCGTGCTCGTGGCGTCGACCGAAGGTCAGGATCTGCTGCACGAGCGCACGTCCACGGAGCACCGCGGTCCGAATGGATCCGAGCGACTCCGTCGTCGACGTGGGATCTTCGAGCGCACGCTCGGTGAAGCCGAGGACGATGCCGAGCAGGTTGTTGAAGTCGTGCGCGACGCCACCCGCGAGCGCGCCGAGCGACTCCATCTTCTCGCGTTGCTGCGCGCGACGCGCCTCCGCGACGCGATCGGTTTCGTCCTCGACGATCCCGAGACACGCGTCGCCCTCCAGGCGCGTCATCCGGATGCGTAGGGTCCGCGCGCGTGCGCCGTCGGTCGCGGAGCCGAGCGCCAGCTCCCGCGTGTGCTCGAGCACGACTACCTGCTCGTTCCCGCGCAGCTCGGCTGCGGCGGCGCGGAGCGCGTCGCGCAGCTCGGGCGACGAACCGTCGTCCGTGCCGAGCCCGGCGAACGCTCGGTTCGTGTAGGTGACGGCGCCCTCGTCATCGACGAGGCACACGCCGACCGGCAACGACTCGGCGAGCGATCGGAACAGCGCTTCGCTCGCGCGGACGCGTTCCTCCGCGCGCAGGCGCGCCGTGATCTCGTGGGCCACCACCGTCGCGCCGACCACGTCGCCGGTCGCGTCGTGGATGGGCGCGAAGCGCGACTCCCAAGCCGCCTCCGCGCCGCGGAGCTCGAGCACGAAGGGCTCACGCAGCGAGCGAGCGTGCGCCGACCACCACGCGCTCGGGTCGCTGGTGAAGGGGAGCGGCGCGTCGAGGCGATCCCCCACCTCGAGGAGACGTCCGACGTCGGCGTGCGCGTCGTGAAAGGGTGTGTTCGCGCCGAGCAAACGTGCGTCGCGGTCGACGGACCACACGAGCATCGGCGCGTGATCCAGCATCGCGAAGGTGCGCGCGCGCTCGCGGACGAGCTCGCTGACCAGCCGACCGAGGAGCTCGACCTTGAGGTGGGTGTCGAGCGGCTCGGTGGCGTCTGCCGGGCTCGCCTGGAGCGGCCGAGGTGCCTCCAGCGAGACCACGTAGCCCATCCAGTGGCCGTCCATGCCGGGGATGAACGCGCAGACGAGCAAGACGGGGACTCGGGTGCCGTCCTTGCGGAAGAACTCTTTTTGGTAAGGCGCGGTGAAGCCTCCGACCGCGGCCTGTCGCATCCCGGCTTCGTCGAGGTGCAGGTACTCGGGTGGCGTCAGCTCGCGCCAGCTCAGCCCGCGCTCGAAGTCTTCGCGCGTGTAGCCGACGATCGCGAGGAACGCGTCGTCCACGTCCGTGAGGTCGTAGAGATGCCCCCGCATCAGCGCTACCGCCGCCGTGTGTCCACCCACGTCGCTACGGTACCGCACCCACGAGGTGCTTCGTGGTCTTCGCGAGAGCTCCTCGAAGGTCCGCTCGAGACCTTCTCGAAGGGTGTGCTCGAACGTGGGCTGAGTCGATCAAAGGGTCGCCGCGACGTCCGAGTACGACGCCGCTCGACCGAGCAGCCAACCTGCGGCGATGCAGCGCTCGTGGGCGGAGCTGGCCACGCGACGGACCTCGTCGTTGCCCGACTCCGTCACCGAGCGTCCGTCGATCGTGAGCGCCGCGTGCGCGAGCTCGTCGGGCTCCGCGGTGGACACGTGGAGCAGGAGACGTCGGTCGTGCGCGGTCTGCGCGAAGTAGGCCTGGAGCTCCGGCTCCGAGCGAAGCGCGAGCTCGATCGGGGGCGCACCCGCGAGGAAGCCGAGGCACGCGCGGTAACGCGAAGGTTCGGCTTGCTCGTCGAGCGCCGGGAGCGGCGCGAGCCCGAGCGACCAGCACAGCACGGCCACGCCTTCGATGCGCCAGCCGCCGTCGATCGCATCGCGTGGTGCGAGTCCACCAGGTGCCGCGTTCAAGAGCGCGATCTCGCTCGGGTCGGCTTCGGGCCACAGCGACTCGCGCATCATCCACGCACGCAGCCGGACGATCTCGGGCCAACGCTCGGGGAGGAGCTCGAAGAGCGCGCGCGCCGTCACCGCGAGCAGCACGCGCGCGCGGCGATACGCGCGCTCGGCCGTCGGTGGGGCGTGCAGCGGCGAGTGGATCACCCGTCGACGCTAGGCGAGGGGGCGCATCTCGTCGACGCCGCCGCTTGGTCACGAAATGGCCAGCTCATTCGCTGCCAACCTCGTGCGCTCGACGTCGCCGTCGGCGAGCGCTCCCGTGCAGCCTGGCAATCCGGGGGCGAGATCGTGGCGTCGGGCCAGTCACGCCGCTCGCGCACCCTCACGGCGCGCGATCACTCCGCGCGCGTACCGAAGACCTGAACCCAATGGAAGTCGCGCAGGCCGATGCCGATCTCGTTGGAGCCGCCGGCGAGGATGTTCGCGCGGTGCCCATCGCTCGACATCCAACCTTCCATCACGTCGGCCGCGGTCCGGTAGCCCTGCGCGATGTTCTCGCCGCGCGGAGAGGCGTCGTAGCCAGCGTCGAGGGTGCGCTGGGAGAACGAGCGACCGTCCTGCGAGGTGTGGGAGAAGTAGCCGTTCTCCGCCATGTCCTCCGCGTGTCGCTGGGCCGAGAGCGCGAGGTGGCGATCCCACACGTAGGGCTCGAGGCCGGCCGCGCGTCGCTCTTCGTTGACGAGGCGGAAGACCTCACAGACCTCGCTGCCTTCTTCGCCGCCGCAGTCGGGGCCTCCGCCACCTCCGTCGCCGCAGCCGAGAGCACCGAGAGCGAGGACGAGCGAGAGGGCGACGAGCAGCACGCGCATGGGCTCATGATACACGCGCCGCGTGTGGATGCGTCAGCGCTCGCGTGCGTCCGGCTTCAGTCCCGAGGCGCGGGAGCGCCGGGAAGGGTGTCGTTCGGATCGGCGCCGAGGAGGAGCTGAGCGAGGACGTCTGCATGGCCGCCCGTGGGATCGACGTCTGCAGGATCGACGTCTGCGGGATCGACGTCCGTGTCCACGCTTCGCGTGGGATGGAACACCACGTCAGCGAGCGTGCCGTCGTCCGAGTCGAGCTCGTCCTCGTCGTGGTTCTTCAGCACCGCGACCACGGCATCGAAGTCGAACGACTCGTCGTCGTCGTCTCCGTGCTCGAACGCCGCCGCGGGCACGTCGGCGACGCGCGGCTCGACCGTCGAGCCTTCGTGTGGCTCGTGGGCGTCCGGCTCGCCGAAGGCCGAGAGCACGAGGCTCGGATCGAGCTCCGCGCGTGGGCGAGGCGGCTTGGGGACCTTGGGCGCGGGGCCGTAGACCGGAGGCGAGATCTTCGCGTGGATGCGCGACACCATCGTGCGCACGTGGGGCTCGACGAAGGCGCGAACGGAGGCGAGCGCGCGCCGGAGAAGCGGCGCGGTGCGGCGCGCGAGCTTCGCGAACACCGCGCGTGCGCGCGTCGAGAGGGGGGTGCCTCGCGAGGCGGAGACGGAGTCCGTGACGGAGACGGAGTCCGTGAAGGAGACGGAGTCCGCGACGGGGACGGAGTCCGTGCCGGGGACGGATTCCGTGACGGAGACGGATTCCGTGACGGAGACGGAGTCCGTGACGGAGACGGAGTCCGTGACATCCGCGACGGAGAGGGAGTCCGTGACGGGGACGGAGCGCGAGTCCGCGCTCGCTCCGACTGCGCGGGCTCGCGCCCAGCGCTGGAGGCGCGGAAGCTGAGTGAGGGACGCGAACGCCGCGAGGGCGAGAGCGAGCAGCGCGAACGTGGACCACGGGGTCGACGACGGCGCGTCGACCATCGTCGTCAGCTCTTCCGCGTCGTCCGCTTCGAGGACCGCGGCGACGCGTTCGCGCTCTTCGGGGCTCAGTGGAACCGCGGACGCGGCCTCGTAGGCGTCGAGATCGAGCACGCCGCGCGCGCGGTCGAGCTCGGCCTCCTCGAGTTGGAGACGCGCCTGCCAGGTCGGCGTCTGCGCATGGGACGGTGCGAGCCAGAGCGCACGTCGCAGCACCCGCACCGCCTCGTCGCCTTCGAGGCTCGACGCGATCGTCGCGAGCAACGACGCGATCTCGTCCGCCCGCGGAGGGGTCGGCGTCTCGCGGAGCACCAGATCGAGCTCACGCAGCGCGTCCGCCGCACGACCCTCCGCCAGCGCGGCGCTCGCAACGTCGACCCGCTCGGACTGCGGCGCGAGACGGACCTCGTCGAGCCGCGTCCACAGCTCGGTCATCGTGCGCCGCCAGCCCCACGCGACGTCGGCTTCGGCCTGCAGCTTGTTGCGGAAGGCGATGCGGAGCTGCCAGATGCCGTTCTGTCCGTAGCGCTCCATCGCGAGGCGAGACGCTTCGCGGAGCGGCGGATCGGGATGATCGACGAGACCCGCGATCACCGGCATCGCGTCGAGGTCGCGGACCTCGGAGTACGCGGTCACGAGCTGCGCGAGCTGCGCGAGGTCCTCGTTCTGCAGTGCGTCCGCGGGGTTCGTGAGACCGAGCGCCTGCGCGCCGTCACGGGCCCAGCGTCGAAGCGATGCGTCGCGGTGTCCACGCGCGAGCAGCAGCGCGGGCAGGAGCCGCGGGCCGACGCGAGCGACCGCGCGACGAAGCTCCCAACGCCACATCTCCGGCGAGAGCGCGTACACGTCGGCGAGGGTGCGCCACGCCTCGAGGGTGCTGATGCGCTCGAGCGATCGGATCAGAAGCACGCGCTCGGCCACGCGACCCACGACCGGGCTGCGATCGTCGGTGAGCACGCTCGGGATGCCGGGCGCGAGATCGATCATGTCGTCCGCGCGGCGGCTGCCGGTCGCGTGACGGAATCGATCGAGCGTCTCTTCGCCGTCCTCGGGCGGGATCACGAGGCGCGCGAGGTAACGGACGCGCTCGGTGATCGCGGGCAGCGCGGACGCGGGGAGGGTGCTCAGCCGATCGATCGCGTGGGCGCGGGTCGCGGCCTCGTCGCTGCGGAGCTCGCCGGCGAGGCGCTCGAGCTCGGTCACGCTGACCGGCGGGGCATCCGACGCGTCGAGGGACACTGCCGTCGGAGCGTCGATCGTCGGCGCCTGCGCGTGCCCCACCGCGGTCGCGAGCAGGAGCACCACGAGCGCGAGACCCACGCTCGCGCGCAGCTCTCGCCGCACGATGTCGCTCGACGCGACACCGTCCCGCACGACGCCAGCGCGCGCGCGACGTTCCCCGAACGCGTGCGGCGCTACCGCTTCGCGATTCGGAAGTCCGAGAACTCGCCCGTGTAGCTCCGCCATTTGGTCTCGACCTTGTCGACGCGCGCGGTGGCGGGTCCTTGTTGAGCCCAGGCGAGGAAGTCCTTCACGGCGTCCTCTTCGCCTTCCACGACCATCTCGACGCAGCCGTCGGGACGGTTCTTGACCCAGCCGGTCAGGCCCAGGGTGCGGGCCTCCCGTTGGGCGGTGGCTCGGTAGAACACGCCTTGAACGCGACCGCGCACGACGAGTTGGATGCGCTTTTGTCCCATGGGACCGACCTAAAGAAATCGTCTAGCCATTTCGCAAGCCGCCCTACCGGACGGCGCGCAGCGACCGAAGCGAGCGAAGGCTCGTGGGAGGGGTTCGGGGCTTCCTGGGGGAGGGGCTGGCGACAGCCCCTCGAATGGAGCTGATGCCAGAGCGAAGAGGAGAGGGGCAAGTTTCTGGCAGGTGAGGGCTCGGGACGCCAGGTCGGGTTTCGACGGCTGGCGGCACGGACCCGCAGCGAAGGTCGTGGTCGACGAGGGCCGTTCTCTCTCCCGGCTCGCCAGCCCCACGCAGATCGCTACACTGCCCCGCCATGTCCGAGGTCAAGAAGCCCTACATCGGAGGCCAAGCCGTGATCGAAGGCGTGATGATGCGCTCCCCGAGCGGCATCTCCGTCGCCGTCCGCCGCCCCGATGGATCGCTCGCGCTCCAAGAGATGCCGCTCCGCACGCGCTTCGACTCGGGGATGTGGAAGCTGCCCGGCTTCCGCGGAGTCGCGACGCTGGTGGAGTCGCTCTCGCTCGGTTACCGCGCGCTTCACTTCTCGGCTGAACAACAGATGACGGAAGAAGAACGCGCGAAGGAGCAGCAGAGCAGCGGCGGGAAGCTCGCGATGCTCTTCTCGACACTCTTCGCGATCGGCCTCTTCGTCGCGCTGCCGCAGCTCCTCGCGGCGGGCTCCGGCAAGCTCTTCGGCCACGACTTCGGCCTCGCCGACTCCGAGTTCCACCTCGTGATCGGCGGCTTCAAGCTGCTCGTGGTCTTCGGTTACCTCGCGCTGCTCTCGCGCATCCCCGAGGTGCGACGCGTGTTCCAGTACCACGGGGCGGAGCACAAGACGATTCACGCCTGGGAAGCCGAGCTGCCGCTCACGGTGGAGAACGTGAAGGCGCAGACCACGCTGCACCCGCGCTGCGGCACCACGTTCCTGGTCGTCGTGGTGATCGTCTCGATCGTGCTCGGCTCGGTGGCCGCGCCGCTGCTCCTTCCGAACGCCGAGGGGCTCGTCGGTCAGGTGTCGCTGCTCGCGCTCCGCATCGGGCTGCTGCCGATCATCGCGGCGGTCTCGTACGAGCTGCAGCGCCTGACCGCGCGTTACTGCACGACCGGTCCGCTGCGCGTCTTCTTGTGGCCGGGCTTCCTCTTCCAGAAGCTCAGCACGCGCGAGCCGAGCGACGATCAGATCGAGGTCGCGATCGCCGCGATGGAGGCGGCGGCCTGGCGCGAGCGCGTCGGCGACAAGGCGGAGTCGGCCGCCGATCCGCTCGTCTTCCCGAGCTTCGACGGCTTCGTGGAGGCGCTTCCGCAGCTTCGTCCGTTGCGCGCGGCGTGAGCCCGATGCCGTCGTCCTCCCCTTCGCCGAGCGCGCCTCGCCGCGTGTCGACCCGCCGCGTGTCGACACGTTCGTCTCCGATTCGTGTGGGGTCGACTCATGCGTCGTCGCCACGTGTCTTGAAGGTGTGACGTGCTTCCGATCGCGAAGCTCCAGAGCCTCGCAGCGCGCTTTCGCGAGCTGGACGAGATGCTCTACCGCCCGGACATCGCGTCCGACGCGGATCGTTTTCGGAAGCTGAGCCGAGAGCGCGCGGAGCTCGAAGACTTGGCGCGTGCGTTCTCGCGCTACCTCGAGGTCGACAAGCAGATCGCGGACGACGAGCTCGCGCTCAAGGATCCCGAGCTGCGCGAGCTCGCGGAGGCGGAGCTTCCGGAGCTGCGGGACGAGAAGCAGGCGCTCGAAGCGGAGCTGCACGTGCTGCTCCTGCCGAAGGATCCGAACGACGGGCGCGACACCCTGCTCGAGATTCGCGCGGGCACGGGCGGCGAAGAAGCCGCGCTCTTCGCGGGCGATCTCTTCCGCATGTACTGCCGCTACGCGGAGACCAAGGGCTGGAAGGTCGAGGTCACGTCGATCTCGGAGGCGAGCGCGGGCGGGATCAAAGAGGTGATCGCGATGGTCACCGGTCAGCGCGTGTACTCGCAGCTTCGTTTCGAGGCGGGCGTGCACCGCGTGCAGCGCATCCCGGAGACGGAGTCGCAGGGACGCATCCACACCTCGACCGCGACGGTGGCGGTGCTCCCGGAGGCGGACGACGTCGAGGTGCAGATCGACGAAGCGGATCTTCAGATCACGAAGACGGCCGCGGGCGGAAAAGGCGGGCAGGGCGTCAACACGACGAACTCCGCGATCAACCTGCTGCACGTGCCGACCGGGATCATGGTGCGCAGCGAGGAGCAGCGATCGCAGATCCAGAACCTCGCGCGGGCCAAACAGATCTTGCGCGCGAAGCTGCTCGAGCGCGCGCAGCAGGCGCAGGCGGACGCGATCCGCGACGAACGTCGGGGCATGGTCGGCACCGGCGAGCGGAGCGAGAAGATCCGCACCTACAACGCGCCCCAGAACCGCGTGACGGATCATCGGATCGGGCTGACGCTGCACGCCTATCAGCGCGTGCTCGACGGCGATCTCGACGAGCTGATCGGCGCGCTGCGGGCGGACCATCAGGCGCGGCTGCTCGAGCGCGAGACCTCGGCATGACGCGCGCGCTGCGGAGCATCCGCGGTATGCCGTTGCACGGTCGGGCGACGTCCCTCGACGTCGTCGTCACGCGCGCGGCTTGTCCCTCCGGGTGACCTCGCCTACACGCCTCGCATGCTCGACGAGCTCAAGTGGGATTCGGCCGGCCTCGTCACCGTGGTCGCGCTCGATCGGCACGACGGCGACGTGCGGATGGTGGCGCACGCGAACCGCGAGGCGGTGCAACGCACCCTGGCGACGCGGACCGGTTGGTTCTGGAGCCGTTCGCGGGGCGCGCTCTGGCAGAAGGGCGAGTCCAGCGGGCACGTGCTGCACGTGCACGAGGTCTGGGCGGACTGCGACGGAGACGCGCTCGTGTACCTCGTCGATCCGATCGGCCCGAGCTGCCACACCGGGGCGACGTCGTGTTTCTTCCGACGGCTCGACGCGGAGGGCACCGACCACGCGCTGCCGACGCTGGCGCGGCTGACGGCGACGATCGCGGCGCGCGCGAAGAGCGACGGAGAGAAGAGCTACACGAAGAGCCTGCTGGAGAAGGGCGCGCCGAAGATCGGCGAGAAGATCCGCGAAGAGGGCGGCGAGCTGGCGGACGCGCTCGCGAGCGAGAGCGACGAGCGTGTGGTGAGCGAAGCGGCGGACGTGCTCTACCACGTGATGGTGGGGCTCCAGCTCCGTGGCCTCGCGCTGCACGACGTGGCGGCCGAGCTCGCGCGTCGCTTCGGCACCAGCGGCCACGACGAGAAGGCCGCGCGCCCGCCGAAGTCGTGAGCGAGCCTCGCGCTCGGAAATGCGCGCGGCTCGCTTTCGCGTCATACCGTCGCCCCGTGCGTGGACTCCTCGTCATCGTCCTGCTCTGCATGTCGGCCTGCGACCGTGCGGCCTCGACGCCCGATGCACGGGAAGAGCGAACGGAGCCGAGCGCTTCGGAGAGCGCATCCGACGAGAGCACGCCGCGCGCGTCGGCCGGAGGCGACGGCACCGACACGGGCGATGCCGATCGCGGCGAGGGCGACTCCGACCACGATCTCCGGGTCGACGAATCCCCCGCGGCCCCCGAGGGATCCACGGTCGCGGCAACGGCGGCGCGCCACGGGTTCTCCTGCCGCGTGCCGTCGATCCCGATCCCGCGTCCCCGCGAGTGTGTGCGGGGCGAGAGCTACCCCGCATGCAAATGGCAGATGCCGGCCGCGCCGCTCTCGGACGGACGCTACCGACGCTGGCGCAACACCATCGTCGAGCATTGGTGGGGCCGGCCCTCGCTCGTCACGTTCATCCTCGCGTCGATGGCGGAGTTCGATCGGCTGCATCCCGATCAGGTCGTCGCGGTCGGCGATCTCGACGCGCCGGGTCCGCGCCATCAGACGCACGATCGCGGCGTCGACGTGGACCTCTACGTGCTCGGCGCGTTGCTCACCGAGAACGCGGGCGGCGGGCGTTATCCCTCGAACTACGAGGGCAAGTCCGAAGAAGAGGTCGAGGCGCTGCGCGTGCGCGTGCTCGATCTCGCGAAGGTGCTCGCGGCCTGCGCGAACGGCGCGGTGCGCATCTACTACAACGACGAGGTCGTGCTCGAGCGCTTCCACGCCTGGTACGACGCGCAGGGTTTCGCGCCGAACCCGTTCGGTCGCCCGATGCAGCGCCACAATTCGCTGCACGACTTCCACTTTCACGTGACGATCCCGGAGGAGCTCCCGCTGCACGCGATGGATCCGCTCCCGGAAGGCACGGAGCATCCGATCGCGCGCATCGAGCCGCCGCCTCCGCCGGGCTCCGCACCGAACCTCTCTTCGCGCACGCGGCGTCCGGGCGAGTGGGCGGCGGTGCCGCGCGAGTAGCGTCGCGGCGTCGATCACGCGCTTGGGAAGACGCGAGCGTGAGCGCCGCGAGCTGGTCGTGATGGCAGTCGGCGGCTGACCCCGCCGACGCGGACGAGGAGCTGGCCGCGACGGAGGAAGCGGGCGCGCTCAGACGAAGAGCGAGCTGACCGAGTCGCTGTGGTGGATGCGCTTGATCGCTTCCCCGAGCAGCTTCGCCACCGAGAGCACGCGGAACTTGCCGGTGCTCTTCGCGCGATCGGTGAGCGGGATCGAGTCGGTCACGATGACCTCCTCGAGCGGCGAGTCGACGATGCGGTCGATCGCGGGGCCCGAGAGCACCGCGTGAGTCGCGGCCGCGAAGATGCGACGGGCGCCCTTCTCCTGCAGCGCGCGCGCGGCGTTCGTGATGGTGCCCGCGGTGTCGATGATGTCGTCGAGCAGCACGCAGTCGCGGCCCTGCACGTCGCCGATGATGTGCATGATCTCCGACACGTTCGCCTTCGGGCGGCGCTTGTCGATGATCGCGAGCTCGGCGCCCACGCGCTTGGCGTACGCGCGTGTGCGCTCCACCCCGCCTGCATCGGGCGAGACGAAGACGGGCGCGGGATCGCCCGAGAACCGCGGGCGCATGTGCTCGAGGAACACCGGCATCGCGAAGAGGTGATCGAAGGGCACGTTGAAGAAGCCCTGAATCTGACCCGCGTGCAGATCCATCGCGACCACGCGGTTGATGCCCGACGCGGTCAAGAGATCGGCCACGAGCTTCGCGGTGATCGGCGTGCGCGGCGCGGCTTTCCGATCCTGACGCGCGTAGCCGTAGTAGGGCATCACCGCGGTGATGGAGCCGGCCGAGGCGCGCTTGAGCGCGTCCGCCATGACCAGCAGCTCCATGAGGTGATCGTTGACGGGATTGCACGTCGGCTGGATCACGTAGACGTCGACGCCGCGGACGTTCTCGAGGATCTCCGCGAAGACCTCACCGTCGGCGAAGCGCGCGATCTTCGCGCGACCGAGCGGCAGCTCGAGGTAACGCGCGATCGACTCCGCCAACACGGGGTTGGCGTTCCCGGAGAATACGCAGGTCGACTTGAAAACCATCGTCGTCTCCGTCTCCGACCTCGTCGGACGTGTAAAGGTCGGATGTGCAAAAGCGTCGACCTCGGGGTCGACGCGAGCAGGCTCGAGGACCACCGGCCCCGAACGCGCCGATGGGTAGCAATGGGGTCCAGAGGTGTCAAACCAGATCCGAGAGCAGGCTCCGTGTGACGGCTCGGAGGTGCTCGAGAGCGCCGACGGATCGCGCGACGGATCGCCTGGAGATCGCCTTTCGAGCGCCCTCCGAGCGCCTCGTGACGCTTCTCGTGCGAAGACGCGTCGCGCGTCGCGAGTCCCACATCGCTCGGAATCCCCGGGAGATACGCGCGTTGTCCACAGCGGCTCCACAGCGGCCTCGTTTCGGGGGTGAAGCAGTCGACGATTGCGTGACTCGATCCGCCTCGTCATCGTCGCGGCCACGTCGAGGGGGATGAAGCGCCAGCGCGCTCGCTCGACGCGGGAGGAACGGATGACTGCCACCGTCACGCTCGTCACGGATCGCCCTGCCTTCGTGCCCGTCTGGCGCGACGTGCTCGAGCGCCACGCCTTCGCGGTCCGCGTCCACGCGCCCTCCGATCTCGGGCGTTTCGCGGTGCTCGGCTCCGCGGTCGTCTTCGACGCCGCCTCGGACAGCCTCGACGACGACGATCTCCTCACGGGGGTCGGCTACGTGCGGGCCGCCGGCGGGGTCGCGATCGTGCACGCGGAGGGCGATCTCGAGCCGATCGTGCTCGAGGTCGCGCTCGGTCTGATCACGCGCGCGGAGCCCGACGTCGAGCGCGTGGTGCGCACGCTCGGGCGTCGCCTCGATCTCGATCGCGGCAAGCGCTTCGAGTTCGTGACGGTCGCGCCGGACGACGAGGACGTGCTCGCGATCTTGGGCGACGGACAGTCCGTGTTGCTCAAGCGTCCGCTCGCGACGCAGGACGACGGCACCGAGGTCGTGGGCATCGTGCTCTCCGACGACGCGGCGAGCGCGACGTTGGAGCTCGCGAGCGGCGCGACGGTGGAGCTCGACGTCGCGACGGTGGCCCCGGCGTCCACGAGCACGAGCGGCGCGATCCCGATCGACGGTGCGCGGCTCGGCGCGCGCCTCCGCGAGCTGCGGCTCTCGGCGGGGCTCACGCAGGCCGAGCTGGCTCGTCGCACGGGAATCCACCGCCCGAACATCGCGCGCGTCGAGGCGGGTCGGCACACGCCGTCGCTGGAGACCCTCGCGCGCCTCGCGACGGCGATCGGCGTGCCGACGACGCGCGTGCTCGCAGCGGACTGACTAGAAGCTCGGCCGATTTCGCAAGCCGCCCTACCGGACGGCGCGCAGCGACCGAAG